>ERZ773183.2277-NODE-2277-length-13460-cov-4.040433_pt1 | contig 13460 bp, 6 predicted proteins | sample MGYA00580532_ERZ773183 | MGnify/ENA primary metagenome ERZ773183 (study PRJEB29015, sample SAMEA2737791) | human gut metagenome | biome: human gut; feature: human-associated habitat; material: faeces | place: China | collected 2012 ... | reverse complement strand
ACACAGTTATAAAGATGGAACGGGAACTCATAAAAAAAGAACAGGATATGGCAAAACAGTACTGGGATATGGTATCACTTTTAACTACTGTATTGAATCATAATCAGTTAGTTGAATCAGGGCATCAAGATGATATCAGCTTCTATACAAAACAGGTATATCTTCAATTGCAGAAGAATTATCCGGAATATGGGATTACAGATGAAGAAATTTCGTCAGTAGCGCATTTAGCGCCGATTCATGATATTGGAAAGATAAAAGTGCCAATTGAAATTTTAAATAAGAATGGAAAATTGACAGATGAAGAAATGAATGTAGTAAAGCAACATCCATTAGTAGGTGCAGCGATGACCCGGAGATTCCCAAAAGGAGTAATAACGGAAAAGCTGAACCAATATAGTTATGAAATATGCAGACACCACCATGAAAGATATGATGGATCAGGATATCCGGATGGTTTAAAAGGAAATGCGATTCCAATGTGTGCACAGGTCGTTGGGATTGTCGATGCTTACGATGCATTGATCAATGATCGTCCATACAAAAGAAAATATGAACCGGAAGAAGCAATACGGATGATTTCAAATGGTGAATGCGGAGTGTTTTCTAAAAAACTGATCCAGTGCTTGACGGCGGCAGCAAAGCAGCCAGAGTGGTTAAAAGTAACAAAAAGTCAAGCATGACAGAAGATTTGAGGCGATTTTATGAACAAGAAATTGAGTGTTTTAAGACGAATTACAGCAGTTGTTCTGTGTGTTACATTATTATCTTCGCAAGTCGTAGTTGCGAATGCTGAAGATTCAGAAAGAATGAATGTGCAGACCAATAGTGAAATTACAGATATATCGGAACAGGATGGTTTCAGCAGTGATACATCTGAAATATCTGATATCACGGAAAGTGATATTCCTGATTCTTTTGAAGGAGAATCAGAGCCAAATACAGATATAAGTTCTGAAATAACAGAGGAATTTGGTAATTCTGAAGATCAAGGATTTACAGATGGAGATGAAACAATTATCGATGATGAAAACACCTCAGATACTTTGGAAGAAGCAAATCCAGATTATGAAGATGGAAAAATATGTATCTACAATTACCAGCAACTTCTGCAAATCGGTACAGGAACACAGATGTTTTCCGGAGACAAAGATGGAAATGTTGGTGAAGGGGACAAGGTCCTTGCAGATGGTGCAGAACTTACCTATGCATCAGACGCTTCCTATTGTTTGATGAATGATATTCCAATAGATAATGAAAATGTCTGGAATTTCCCATCAGATTTTACAGGTAGCATCACTTCATCATCAGAGCGCACGGGCAACACAGTATATGATTCAGTGACTGATACGATTTATGTGTATAACCGATACCAGCTTGAGTTGATGAAAGGGAAATCTTCAGACAGCGAACCTGTAATGAGCGAGGATTATATTGCTGAAAAAGTTGGAATGGGACAGGTTTTTACACTGGAAGATGGTTCCTATCTTACTTACAGCAAAACACATAATTATGTGCTTGCTTCTTCATTTACAACAGAAACACCGGAGCTTCTTGCTAATAAGGCTGGGACAGAGGAGACAACTCAGGATATTACTAGCGCATATCCGTCCGACTATGAAGGAAGAAATTATTTCGGTCAGGTAGTAAAAAAGATCGGTGATAAAAATTACATTTTGATTGGAAATGAAACACAGCTTCGGGCAATCGGAACAGATACGGATGTGACAGAACCAATCTGGCGAGTATATGAAACAAGAGAGAAAAATGAGGGAATACTGGGGGGATATACAGACTGGAAACCGGCAGCGGATACATCAGAATACAAAACGGTACTGTATTATCCGGGTGATGCGGATATTGTAAAGTTTAATGATACATATAATTGGTCCGGAAAGGAATTGTATGCTAATAAAAACGGTGCTCATAAGCTGAATGATACAGAATATTTGGATAATCCATCTTGGGATATAGCTGGTACAAAAGCTACACAGTGTTATGTGTATGTAAGTAGTACGATTCAGGAGTCAGCCGATATGACAGTAACTGCAACAGAAAGTACTGCCAGTGATTCCGAAGCGGCATCCGTTGAAGCAGATGAAACTGTAAATGACAGTGATTTGATTGATATGATTCCGTCAGATAGCGAGGAAGCAGCTGAGACAGGAAGTGATGATGCAGAAGCTTTTACAAGCAGTGGGGATGAAAGTGGTTTTACTGATGATATAGATTCGGAAAGTATAACAGTTGATGAGAATAAAACTTATGTACTTACTTATGATACGTCAAAACATAGCAATACCAATATTGCAGGATCTGGATATAAATACAGTAAGGATGCGAATTATATTATCTTTCGTGATATTGATCTTTCCAAAGAAGGGACAAATTCTAATGGGAAAGATGATAACTGGACTCCTATAAAGAACTTCCAGGGAAATATGGAAGGCTGCAAGGGAATGACAGAAGGTGCTAATGTCAAAATCAGTAACGTAAAGATTGTACAGGACACAGCAATTAATCAGAGTGCTTATTCAAATGGAAGTAGCTCGGACACGGAATATGGTGTTGGATTTTTCAGAAGTTTATCGACCCCATATGACAGTTCATTACAGATTTCATCAAAACAGGTTGTCGTAAAAAATCTTACCTTATCAGGAGTTTCTGTATCAACGACAACGAATTCTATTAAAAAAGATTTTAGTTTGCTTGGTGTAGTGTTGACCGGAGTTTTAAAAGTCCTGGGATTATCAAGTGGGTTGGAAAAGGATCCAAAATCTTTTTCAACAGGAGCTTTTGCCGGCGTTGTAAAAGGAAATGTACAAATATTAGACTGTCATGTAGAAGGATTATCAGGAGTATCTAATGCAAACAGCTGGACAGGTGGTTTTGTCGGGTACATTTCGGGTATTACAAAATATGAAGCTCTTTCAGGAGTGCTTAAAGGAGTAACGGAGGCACTTAGTACTTTATTAAACTTGATTCCAGTATTAGGTCTTGGGGATCTGATTACAACGCTTTTGAATGGAGGTGTTCTAAGTGTTGGAAACCTGATTCCAATTGGCTATGTGAATCCGGTGTTCAGCAATTGTTCAGTATCTGGCAATGATATGATATCTGGGCAGAATTATACAGGTGGATTTGCTGGTGAAACAATAGGTGCTGTAATGACTGGATGTTCAGTTAATGGTACTGAGAGTGTTAATGGTACAGATTACTCAGGAGGATTTATTGGCCGTGCTTCCAATGCAGTTGTTGCAGGTGCACTGGATCATCTGGGAATCCAAATAGCTGATTTCCCGGTCAATACAGTAATGCTTGGATGTAGCATTAATGGCAGTGCAAATGTATCTGCGACAGGAAGCTCTGGTAAGGAAAGTGGTTATGCAGGTGGATTTATAGGAGAAATGCGTAACAGTTATGCCGTGGACTGCAGTATTTCTTCTCTTGGTACAGTGTCCGGAAAAGATTATACCGGAGGATTTGCCGGCTTAGCAACCCTTGGTGCTGTTACATCTATTGATGAAAATAAAGGTCTTCTTGATCTTGTGAAAAAACTTCTTACAGGTTTGTTGAACGGTAATATTACGGATATGGATATTTTGAACCTGGTGGGACTTCGCCCTTCTGTTATAAGCGGATGTACCATTGGTGGAAGTACGATATCCCTAGATGCCAGTGGCAAATATGCCGGTGGACTTGTAGGATATGCCGGAGCTGTTCAGGTTTCTAATACTTCAGAACTTGCAGATGGTTCAAAATCAACTACAAAAGCTTTGAATCGTATGCTTGCAAAAAACAGTATTTCTTACAGTTTTAATGAGCATTCTAATAGTATTACTGCATCAGAAAGCATGTCTGTTTCAGCAACAGAGAATGCTGGAGGAATCTTAGGTTACGCTAAAATGACCAGTGTCAGTGATGTCCTTGGCGGAACAGTTACAGCAGCAGACTACATGCGTTTTGAATGTAAAGATTGTTCCGTAAACGGAGGCTCTTTGGGACTTACAGTTACTGCGTCAGATAAAGAGAATGGTCGTGCCGGAGGTGCTATCGGTTATGGAACAGGTGGAGAAGTAAGGAAAATATCCGTCACAAATCTGAATTCTGTAACGGCTGGAAAGTGTGCAGGAGGATTTGCCGGATGTTTCGGAAGTGGTACTCTTGCTAATGTTGGTGGTATTAAACTTCTTGGATTACCGCTTTTGAAAATTGACAGCCTTCTTTCTGTAGGGCAGATGATTGAGACGTTTACAGTTGACAGCACTGTTTCAGGTGTTTCGTCAGGATATAGTGTGTTTACTGGCAATGAGAAAGGTTATAGTGGTGGTTTTATTGGAGAATGCATTAGTGGACGAGCAAGGGACACTAAGATCAGCAACCTGAAAACTGTTACTGCATCTGCAACATCAGGAAAAGCCGGAGGCTTTGCAGGTTTTGCTAAAGCCGGAGATGCATTAAGTGCTGGAGATTCCACTACATCAAAACTGACAGGAATTGAATTGGAGAACCTGCTTGGAGTTGTCAGTGCCCTGAGACCGGAGTTCAATAATACGTCTATTGCCTATGTTTCGAATGGTTCTGATCCTCAGGTATCCGCTGATATGGCAGGAGGTTTTCTGGGTGAAGGACAGGCAGTAGATATCAACTATGGAAACAACAATTCCGGATTCAAAGCTGACACAGACACGAATTCATCTTCGAATGGATCTACAGGTGAAAAGAATAGTGAAGAAGCAGATTTCATTTCAGCAGTCACGAATAGCGAGAATGAAACAACAGAAGGTGAGACTGGTGCGATTGCAACAACAAATATTACCGGACTCTCTTATATAAAGGGAACCAGCTATGCCGGTGGTTTTGCAGGAAGGATGATGCCTGGTGATGTGGCACAGACAGGTTCTATTAAGTTACTGGGCCTCTTGGATGTAAATCAACTTCTCAGTGTCATGGATGTGGCTTATCCGAGAATTTCCGATTCTTCTATTGAAGGAAACAACTTAGTCGTAACAGCATCCGGAAAAAATGATGATGTGGCGCTTGGAGATGCCGGAGGATACATCGGTAATGGAAAAGCAGTTATGGTTAAAAACTCTGATGTGACTAATGTAAAAGAAGTCACAGCGCCGTATCATGCCGGTGGCTATATAGGAATCATGCGGTCCGGAAGTGTAGCGGAGGCAGGAGATGCAACAGGAGATCTTTTGAACAGTGTTCTTGGTAAGATTCTGAGTCTGAAAGAGTTGGCGAGTGTCTTGCAGGCTGCATCCAGCAAAATTACAAATTGCAAAGTTGCTGGTACCGCAGATGGATTGACTGTTACGGCTGACAGTGGATTTGAAAACGCAGAAGGCTATGCAGGTGGCTTCGTTGGAGAGATGCAGAGCGGTCATGTAGATAATTCAGCAAATGCTGTTGATTCCGGAAAAGGAACGGCAGTAGAAAATCTTCTGAAAGTAGAAGGCCTTCGTTATGCCGGAGGCTTCGGAGGTCTGGTAAAAGCCGGAGCGGTTGCAGAGATTGGAGCTAAATCATCAATTCTTACAAAACTGGTTGATCTGACAGGATTACTATCCCTGGTCAATGCTTTTGTTCCGGTGATCAGTAATGCCAGTGTTAATTCTGTAGAAAAAGGGTTTACCGTTACCGTTACAGGTACTCTTGAAAAAGATAGCACCAACGATGCGGATGCCGGAAGTGCCGGAGGCTTTATCGGATGCGGAACTGGTGTACAGATCAGCAATTCCGATGTAAATAAATTGCAGCATACAGGTGTCAGTGAGCCGAAGAATCTGCAGCAGGAAGATGGTAGCAGTTATTACGGAAATGACAGTGCATATGCGGTAAATGGTTATCGTTATGCCGGCGGCTATATTGGTAAAGCTGCTATGGGAAGTACGGCAGCCATCGGTGGAGCAAGTGTTCTGGATCATGTTCTTTCTACGACAGGACTGTTATCAGCACTGACTGTAGTTGCATCTATCATAGGCAGCTCAGATGTTTATGGAGCAACAGGCGGATTTAATGTTCTTGCAACAGACGGAGACGGTGTTACGGGAAAAGCCGGTGGATATGCAGGAGAACTTCTTGGAGTTCAGATTCAGAATAGTAATTCTTATAATTTTGCACATATCATAGGGCGTGAAAGTGCCGGTGGATATGTTGGAACCATGGAGCCGGGAAGTGCTGCAGATGTGGTAAAGGGATTAAATGTTCTTGGAGGTCTGATAAAGGCAGATAATCTTCTTGGAGTTTTACAGTCCTTTGTTCCAGTAATCAAAAACAGCGAAACAACCTGTGTACCTTGTGGAGGTGCTGTGAGGGCTCAGGCTGAAAGTGATGACAGCATTTACCGTGGACTTGCAGGAGGATATGCAGGTTACAACTACGGCGGTCAGATCTGGGGAAACAATACGGATAACTGGAAAGGTGCTGCATATACAGGAACCGTAAGAGAATGTGCGGCCTATCGTATCCGTTCCGTATATGGAACGGAATATGCCGGAGGTTATACAGGACTGATGCGGTGTGCGAATGTTGCAGATACAGGAAGTCTGAAGGTTTTATTTGGTCTTATCAAACTAGATAATCCGCTGACGCTTCTTCAGGCAGTGTATCCGACAGAAAAGAATACAGCTGTTTATGGACCGCTTCGTGGACTGGATACGGATACCTGGAACAAATGGGTTGGTGCTGTCGGTTCTTATGGAAGTTACGGTAATAAATTACAGGCACTTGGTGAAGTCAATGATCAAGAGCAGTTAAATGAGATCATTTCTCAGTATGCATATGGATACGCAGTCACAGCAGGAAGGAGCATTCTGGCAAGTAAAGCAACACAGGGCGGTTCTTCTGGAGGTTATGTTGGACGGATGGAAGGCGGTACCATAACAAATGGAACTGCAACAGATCTTCAGTTGGCAGAGGCTTATAGAAGCAGTGGTGGATTTGCTGGTGAGATGCTCACAGGTTCTGTGGCAAACACAGGTGGAGTTTCACTGGAAGACCTTAAGATTATAGGTGCAGACAGCCTGGCAGCATTAAAAACCTTTGTGCCAGTCGTGAAACAGTCCCATGTGGAAGGATATCGTTCCGGTGCAAGGATCAAAGCAACCGGTATTGCAGACAAAGATCCGGCAGGATTTGCCGGAGGCTATGTGGGAAGAATGATCGGCGGCCAAATCTGGGGAGATGAAACTTCCTCCTGCAGTATCACAAATTTAAGGCGTGTAGATGGAACTTCTTATGTAGGCGGTTTTGCCGGAAAAGTAGATCCGGGTAGTGTGGCAGCTATTGATACAGCTACAAAACAGGGACTTTTGAATAAACTTCTGGATGTTCTTATGGTAAATGCTCCGGCAGAGCTGATTAAGGTTCTGAATGCTACTGTTTCCACCATCCGCTGTGCATCTGTGTCAGCCTGGGATGACTGGGGCGTGATCGTAAACGGAACCTATCAAAATGGAAGCAATACAGGGTATGCAAAAGCAGCTGGAGGATTCGCAGGAAGTCTTTGTGGAGCAGTTCTTGGCGAGAAGGATAAACCGGAAAGCGGAATCCGTGCAGACAAGATTCGCTCTGTAGTAGCCGGTGAATATGCCGGAGGATGCTTCGGTATTGCGGATGTTTCCGGTGCTGCAAATATTAGTGCCAATGGTGAGACCTCTGTCTTACAGTATCTTTTAAAGCTTGGAAAAACCGATGTGCTGGATGCATTCCGAAGCTATGTATATTACGGAAATGTCACAGGAAGCCCAGATGCAGGACTTGGCGTCAGTGCTAACACAGCGACAAAATCCGGACAGAATAATGAAGTAACATATAGCGGAACGGCGGGAGGTTTTGGCGGTTCACTGTTAAATGGCTCTGTCAAAAACAGCAGCGTAACAGGATTAAATTATGTAACTGGTCTGAACGGCGTCGGCGGTTTTGTAGGTTACTCCGGAAAAAGCGGAGTTGTGAAAATGGAGAAGCTGGATGTGCTGGGAGATAGGACAGCTTCTTGGCGGTGCCCTCGGTGTTCTGGATATTTTTGGCTCCCACATTGATGACAGCAGTGTGGCAGGCATACCTGGTGGTTATACTGTTCAGAGTAAAGGTGGAGAGGAACAGATCGCAGGAGGATTTATCGGCTACGCAAATCTTTCCAGAATGGCAGGCTGTAATGCCGGAGATGCCCAAAATCAGGAAAATAGCCTGAAACTGGTAGAATCCGGTGGAACAGCCGGAGGCTTTGTCGGAAGAACAAGCTTTGCCTATCTTGCGGATGTAAAACTGGATTCCACGGTAGTGGATGCGTTGCTCGTAGTTCTGGATCAGCTTGTAAGGGCGTTGTATCTGGATAAAATTCAGGACTCCGACCTGTTGCATATCAATCTTGGAATTGTGAAGGTCGATGCGTTGTACGATGGAAATCTCATCCATGTGAATTTGCTGGGACTTGATATTTCCGTTGGACTGTCCAAAATGTCGCCAGACAACGGCCAGCAGACAGATTTTGCAATCATTAAGATCGGAGATTCCTCCATTAAGCTTCCATGTGATAAAAATGGAATCATAACGAAAGATAATGATGTAAAGTCCAACATCAGTGTCAACCTAATCAAGGCAAACAGGACAAAAATCACAGACAGCAATGTGTATGGAATCACCATCGGATACAATGTCTACGCAGGCGGCGCAGGAAATGATGCGGATGGTACTGCAACAGATGGGCGAAGCGGAGGCTTTGTTGGTTACAACGACGAAGGTCTTCTTCGGAATAATGACATGTATTACTGCGATGTGGTCCGTGGAACATCCAAGCTGGTGGGACCATTCAGCGGAAAAAGTGATTTGGACTCTGTATATGACTTTAATACAAAAGCAGGTGTAGAAGGTGAGAATAACAATTATCGTATTTACCGAAAACCGGCGATTAGTTTTGATGAGATCAAAAAGAATTCGAAACTTCTGACAGATACGTTCAGTCAGGAAAATGGATGGAGCATCTTCTCAGTAAAACATGTAGTGCAGGTAGATGAGTATAACACATTGCAGAATGCAGTTATGGCAACAAAAGATTCTTCTGAAACAGCAGATCTGAATGCTTATGTATCAGATGCAAAAGCTGTTCTGATGTCAGATACCAAAACTACTGTAAATACAGGGGATAGCACGTCACCGGAACCATCTGATACACAGGATCCATGTGATGAATTTGTAAATCTGACCATTAATAAGGTATGGAAAGATTTCCGGAATATGGACAACATCAGACCAGACACTATTAAGATTACAATTTCCAGAAGTTGGACGGATGCAGATGGAAAAGAACATACAGAAGTCGTACCAAACTATGAAAACTATGAAATAAAAGGTGACATATCAAAATCTACATGGCAGAAAGTGATTGAAACTCTTCCAGCCTACATAAAAGATGATGCAGGAACTCCGCATTATTACAAATATTCTATTACGGAAACGGAAATAAAAGGCTATACAACTACAATAGAATCTTCTGAAGACGGATTTACCTTTACAATCATCAACCGGCATTTTGCATTGCTTCCGGATACCGGTGGCGAGGGCATCATGATGTTCATCATAGCAGGTGGTTTGTTGTTAGCGTTCCTGCTTTATACCGGACGCAGAAGGAAACGGAAACAGACGATGTAGGAAAGGGGGAGCAGGGTCATGAGAGAGATATGGCTGCGTGGGGAACTTCCACCGTAAAGGCTGAAAGAATCCCCAGTGAACCAATAAAAAAGCAAAAGAAAGTGAGAAAAGGAACATGAAGAAATTAGTATCAAGATTTATGGCAGTTCTGATGGCAATGACCATGATACTGTCCATGAGCATGACTGCATTTGCAGCAGAAGCTCCAAAAGGCACTCTGACAGTCAACAATACAGTGGCAGGAAAGACTTTGGATCTGTATCAGATTTTTACAGCAACAAAAAACGGCGATAATGTAGCATATACACTGAACAGTGCATATGAAGGATTTTTTAAGAATAATACTAGAATTCCAGGATCTGAAAGTTTAACAGGCGGAGCATTAAGTGAAAAAGCTTATGAATATGTTAAAACACAGGTTGGAACAGACGGAAAGAGCGGTACAGGGTTTGCAAAAGAGATTCTGGGCTGGATTCTTGAGAATGCTACTACAGTAGCCACTACTCATACAACTGCAACTACAACCGCTGCTTCTACAGTAATTAGTGGTCTGGAATATGGATACTATGTAGTTTATCCATTAGGTGCAACAGATACTTCAGCAGCACCTGGAGAACAGGATTACACATCCGTAGCATCTTTAGTCAGCGTTACAGGTGATACTTCAATTAACATGAAGAGCAATTACCCGACAGTAGTAAAAAAAGTAAATGATAAAAATGCAGATGATGTCAACATTGGTGATACCGTGACTTACACACTGACATCTAAAGTACCGGATATGACAGGCTATACTTCTTATGTATTTAACTTCAAGGATACATTAGCGAAAGGTCTTACATTTGGAAGCATCACATCTGTGAAAATTGGTGACGTTACTATTAATGCTGATACAGATGGAACTAAGGCAGAGAATACATATACATTAACTACAAAAAATAATGAAGATGGAACAACAGAAATTAAGATTGAGATGAACAAATTCCTTGCTTCTAATGCAAACAAAGCAGGACAGGAAATTAAAGTAACTTATACAGCAACCTTAAATAAAGATGCAGTAACTGGTTTTGATCCTAACACCAACAAGGCTACTGTTGAATACAGCAATAAGCCGGGAACAAATGAAAAAGGTGAATCCGAACCAAGCATCGTAGATGTACATACTTTCAATTTCACAATCTTCAAATATTATTTAAAAGATGAGACTAAGACCGGACTTGAAAATGCAGAATTCGAGCTTTACAAAGCAAATGCAGCAGGTGATGCAGCAGATACAGATGCTAAGATTAATATTGTAGACGAAGGAGCAGGTGTATATCGTCAGGCAACACCTGAGGAAGTAGCAGCCACTAATCCTAAATTTGAATCCGCAAAAATCGTATCTGATGACGACGGTAAAGTCCTTGTGAAAGGTCTGAAAGCCGGAATTTACTACTTAAGAGAGACAAAAGCTCCGGATGGATACAACAAACTTATCAGCGACATCAAGGTTGAGATCAAGCCAGTATATGATGAAACAACTGGCAAACTGACAAGCTATTCTGTTGATTACACATACAATGGAACAACAACAACAGGTACTGCAATTACAAATAAAACTGATTCCCCAGAAGTAGCTGTAGAAAACAAGACAGGTGCACAGCTTCCATCCACTGGTAGCAAGGGTGCCCTTATGGTAACACTGGCTGGTATCGTTCTTTTCGGTGTATTAACAGCAAGCAAAGTCTTTGGCAAAAAGAAAGCAAACAACTAAGACATTCTGAAGCTTAAGAATGGACAAAAAGACAGTTCATCTTCCCGGTATTGCACCGGGAGGATGTCTGCTTTTTCTGAAATGTCCAGTGTGGACTGGGTATTTCAGAAGAAACAGACGAAAAGGTGAAAGGTATTATGAAGAAAGTAGTGAAAATACTAAGAGGAATCGGATATCTGCTGGCATTTTCTTTAATCCTGTATCCGGTGGTGAGCAATTATATCAATCAGATGAACAGCACAACGATTGCTACAGATTATGAACAGGAAGTTTCTCATCTGTCGGAAGATCAGGAAAATGCCATGATTGAGCAGGCACAGGAATACAATGAAAGCCTGATTGGAATTGGTTCCATAGCAGATCCATTTTCAGAAAGCAATGAAAACCAGACAGAAGATGATGAGTATAACAAACTTTTGAAAATTGATGATACTGGAATGATGGGATATATTGATATTCCAAAGCTTGATGTTGTTCTTCCGGTTTATCATGGAACATCCGAAAAAGTACTGCAGTCAGGTGTAGGACATCTGAAAAACACCTCGCTTCCGGTAGGCGGTGAGAGCTGTCATGCGGTATTATCCGGACACCGTGGACTTGCAAATGCCAAGATATTCACCGACCTGAACAAAATGGAGGTTGGAGATGTATTTTATATTAAAGTTCTTCATCATACCTTTGCCTATCAGGTGGATCAGATTCTGACAGTATTGCCATCAGATACAGATTCTTTACAGATTGAAAAGGGCAAGGATTATGTAACACTGGTCACATGCACTCCTTATGCAGTTAACACGCACAGACTGCTTGTACGTGGCACTAGAATTCCGTATGAAGAGGCACAGAAGATAGATGAGGAAGTTGGTCTTCAGCGTACAATTCCATTCAATTTGATTCTATTGATTGGTGGAATTATTGCTTTCATCATCATATGGGTGAGCATTAAATATCATAAACGCAGGAAGGAGAAAAAACATGAGCAGAATAATTAAACGTAAGCGAATATATATGTGTATGGCAAGTGTGATGTATATGCTTTTACTCCTCATTCCGTTACCTGTGTCTGCGAATGATCTGGGAAGTATATTATTAAAAGCAACTGTTGAAGATGAGACTACGGTATATAAGCTAAGTAATACTGAATTTACGATGTATCAGGTTGGAACATATAAAAATAATTCATGGGCATTAGTGAGTGAGTTTGCAAAGTCTGGAGTCATATTTGATTTTGATGATTCTTCCGCTCAGGCAGAAGCTGCAAAAAAACTGGAAAAATATGTACAGGATAACAACATCAAAGGAATGTCCGGAAAGACCAACTCAGATGGAGAAGTTATGTACAGAGATCTGGGAAAAGGAGTGTATCTTTTTGTCCAGACACAAAAAACACAAATTAGCAATCAAGTATATCAAAGCGAACCTTTTATCATAACAGTTCCAGGTAATTATGATGGTCAGATAATTTGGAATGTAACGGCAGAACCTAAATTTAAAAATGAATCGATACCACCAATTACCACGAATACGCCACCAGTTTCAGAAGAACCATCGGGTGATAATAGCAGTCGCACTCCAAATGTAAAAACGGGAGACGATACGAATGTAATTATGTGGCTTTCCTTAATGGGAATATCCTTAATCATATTTAGTATATGTAAAAGAAAAGTCCATAAATAATATGAGGAGATCAGGGAATCCCGTTCTTTTCGTTTAGTTACTCAACTGGCATAAGCCAAAGGTAAATATCTCCGGAGGTGCACCGTATGGTGTCACCTGGGAGGAAATAGATCTGAAACCTTGGGAGGAGTTGGAAAAGAATAATTGAGTTGTCAGTGCAATCTTATTTATCTCTCGTGACAGAAATAGGTTCCCGTTTTACTGGAAGTAAGTCTGAACTGATCTCAGGAGCATAGAGTAGTGCTGTAAGATTCTGTCTAATGATATCCAGTGTCTTCTGCTTTTTTTGCAATTCCTGCTTTTCCCGGACTGTAGCAGCCTGTTCAGATTCAAGATTTTCAATCCGCTTCTGGATTTTATTAGAGCTTGGGAT
>ERZ773183.2268-NODE-2268-length-13515-cov-3.304309_pt1 | contig 13515 bp, 10 predicted proteins | sample MGYA00580532_ERZ773183 | MGnify/ENA primary metagenome ERZ773183 (study PRJEB29015, sample SAMEA2737791) | human gut metagenome | biome: human gut; feature: human-associated habitat; material: faeces | place: China | collected 2012 ... | reverse complement strand
CAGTCGATTATCGCTTGCTGAACTGCGGAGCGCGACGAGCTGCTTTGAGACCGTACTTCTTACGTTCCTTCATACGAGGATCGCGAGTCAGGAAGCCAGCCTTCTTCAGAGCCGGGCGCAGCTCAGGGTTGAACTGCAGCAGGGCGCGGGACAGGCCGTGGCGGATAGCGCCAGCCTGGCCAGCACAGCCACCGCCAACAACGTTGACAACGACGTCAAACTTGCCCTCGTTCTCAGTCAGAACCAGGGGGCTGTTGACGAGCAGCTTCAGGGTCTCGAGGCCAAAGTAATCGTTGATGTCGCGGCCGTTGATGGTGACCTTGCCGGTACCATTGTAAACGCGAACGCGGGCAACGGAATGCTTACGACGGCCAGTGCCGTAGAAATAAGGTTTCGTCTCGTACATATTCTATTGCCTCCTTACTTAAATCTCAACAGCTTCGGGCTTCTGGGCAGCATGTGCGTGGTCAGCAGCCTTGTAGCAGTGCAGGCGGGTCATAGCCTTGGTGCCGATGGTGTTAGAGGGAACCATGCCCTTGACAGCGTAGGTCATAGCCTTGTCGCTGTTCTCAGCCATCAGGGTCTTGTACTGGGTCTCCTTCAGGCCGCCGATCCAGCCAGAGTGAGTGCGATGGAACTTCTTCTCCATCTTCTTGCCGGTCAGGACAGCCTGGTCGCAGTTGATGATGATGACATGGTCACCACAGTCAACGTTAGGAGTAAAGGTGGTCTTGTTCTTACCGCGCAGGATGACAGCAGCCTTGGCAGCAACGCGGCCGAGGGGTTTGCCGGCGGCGTCGATCACATACCACTTGCGGTCAGCCATTTCAGCGGGCTTAGCGAGAGTCGTGCTCATAGTAGGAACCTCCATTGAAGAATTAACACGTCCGTCTTATAACGGTATTTAACAGCGCCTTGGCGGCGCTTTTTCGCGCAAGTGTGATTATAGCAGAATTGGGCGGCAGAGTCAACGGTTTTTCGCAAGAATTTTAATTTATTCCTGGTATACTCGTGAATTCTCGCAAATACTCTTGTTTTCTCTCGTTTTCTAACATGCTATTTTTCGATAAAAACGCCCCCAGCCTGGCGGCTGAGGGCGCTTCCCTTATTTTACTGTTTCAGCGCGTTGACAACGCTGTTCAGATCGTGCTCGTTCTCGCAGACGATCTTGACGGGGTGGCTGTAATCCAGGCTCATCATGCCCAAGATGCTCTTGGCATCGGCAATGCTGCCCTTCATATCGTGAACTCCGACATCGTTATAGCACTTGGCGGCAGCAGACACGATCCCCTTTACCTCAGTAAAATTGGAAACCTTGACTTGTTTCACCATAATAATGACCTCCAAACATAAATCCCCACCGCACCCATCATGGCGCGGCGGTAAGGGCGCCCAGCTGGGTATCCAGCTCGGTTCTCTCGTCCTTACATTGTGCATTATAGCATAATTGTTCCCGTTTGGTTTGTGTAATATGCACAAAGCCGCTTTTTTCTATTTCCTGCACAGAAACGTCAAATCTTCATTTTGTGGTTTTGGTGACTTTGCTACAGTTTTAACAGATTTGCTGCCATGTTTACACTGTTTTTATGTTTTTACCCATCTATTTTTATGGTTTTACAATATTTTCGCTTATTTTTGCGCAGTTTGTTTGCTGTTCGGCACAACAAACAGGCGGCAGGTTTTTCTGCATTGCAACAGATGTACAAATTTTTAGTTTCTTTTCCATGCAAAGGGTCAATGCAGGCCCTTCATCGTCAGGGCAATGCGCTTTTTGGCGGTATCCACGTTTAAAACCTTCACTCTGACAATATCGCCCACCTTCAGCACCTCGCTGGGATGCTTGATGAACTTATCGCTGATCTGGGAGACATGCACAAGGCCGTCCTGGTGCACGCCCAGATCAACGAACGCACCGAAGTCGATGACATTGCGCACGGTACCGGTCAGCTCCATGCCGGGCTTGAGATCTTCCAGGCTCATGACATCGCTGCGCAGCAGGGGCTTGGGCAGGCTGTCGCGTACGTCGCGGCCCGGCTTACACAGCTCGGCCACGATGTCGTTCAGCGTCGGCTCGCCAATGCCCAGCGTCTCACACAGGTTCTTGGTGCCCTTAGCCTTGACGGCGGCAGGCAAACCCGCCAGTTTGTCGCTGCCGATCTCGGCAGTGGTGTAGCCGCAGGCATCCAGCAGGGCCTTGGCGGCGGGGTAGCTTTCGGGGTGGACAGCAGTGGCGTCCAGGCGGTTCTTGGCTTCGGGCAGACGCAGGAAGCCCGCGCACTGCTCATAGGCTTTGGGGCCGAGGCCCTTGACCTTTTTCAGCTGGGCACGGGAGGTGAAAGCCCCCTCCTCCTCACGCCAGGCGACGATATTTTTGGCCGTGGCAGCGCTGACGCCCGCCACACGGCGCAGCAGCGGCGCACTGGCGGTGTTCAGGTCAACGCCCACCGAGTTAACACAGTCCTCCACCACGCCGTCCAGCGTCTCGTTCAGGCGCTTTTGGGGCATATCGTGCTGGTACTGGCCCACGCCGACTGCCTTGGGGTCGATTTTGACCAGCTCAGCCAGCGGGTCCTGCAAACGGCGGGCGATAGACACCGCACTGCGCAGGTTGACATCGTACTGAGGGAACTCCTCGGCAGCCAGCTTGCTGGCAGAGTAGACCGACGCGCCTGCCTCGCTGACGACCATGTACTGCAAGTGCAGATTTTTCTCGTCGCCCAGTTCCCGGATGACCTGGGCGGCGAATTCCTCGGTCTCGTGGCCGGCGGTGCCGTTGCCGATGGCCATGACCTCAACGCCGTTTTTGAGAACCATCGATTTGATGGTCTTTTTTGCCTGGTCAACGCGCTTGAACTCCGGCACAGGGTATACCACGTTGGTATCCAGCACCTTGCCGGTGGGGTCGACGACGGCCACCTTGCAGCCCATGCGGTAGCCGGGGTCCAGGCCCATCACGGTTTTGCCGCGGATGGGCGGCTGGAGCAGCAACTGGCGCAGGTTGTCGCCAAAGACATGGATGGCACCCTCAGCAGCGGCGTCCGAAAGTTCACCCCGCAGTTCGTTTTCCAGGCTGGGGTGGATCAGGCGGCTGTAGGCATCCAGAGCGGCTTCTTCCACCAGCTGGGCGCTGGCACCGCCGGTCTTTTTGCGGGCGAACATCCAGGCCACGATGCCCCCGGCACGCTCGGCATCCACCTGAATACTGACTTTCAAAAAGCCTTCCCGCTCGCCGCGGTCCAGGGCCAGCACGCGGTGACCGGGAATCTTGTTCAGCGGCTCGGCGTAGTCGTAATACTGAGCGTAGACGCTGTCCTCATCCTTGGCCTTGACGCTGGTGATGCGGCCGAAGGCGCGGTAGTAGCGGCGCAGTTCGGCGCGGCAGGCGGCATCGTCAGAAACAGCCTCGGCGATGATGTCCTTGGCACCGGCCAGCGCAGCGGCGGCATCGGGGACTTCCTCGTTGATATAGTCCGACGCTGCAGCGTTGGGGTCAAAGGCAGCGTCCTGCTTGAGCAGCGCATCGGCCAGGGGTTGCAGCCCGCGAGCCTTGGCGATGCTGGCGCGGGTCTTGCGCTTGGGCTTGTAGGGGCGGTAAAGGTCTTCGACCTCGGCCAGCGTCTTGGCCTTGGAGAGGGCGGCGGTCAGTTCGGGGGTCATGGCGCCCTGCTCGGTGATGGAGGAAGTGACCTCCTCCTTGCGCTTATCCAGGCCGCGCAGATATTCCAGGCGGTCACCCAGGTCACGCAGCACCTGGTCGTCCATCGAGCCGGTGACCTCCTTGCGGTAGCGGGCGATAAACGGGATAGTATTGCCCTGGTCGATCAGGTCGATCGCGCCCTGGACATTTTTAGCAGAAAGATTCAATTCGGCAGCAAGCTGCTGTGCATAATCAGACATGGGATACTCACTTTCAATTTTATAGGATCGGATTAGAAATTGGCTACCTGCCTGCAGGGGCGGATGCTTGCAACGGCCCCTACACGAGCGTTCAATAATATCATAGGAACCGGCAAATTACAGGCACTTTTTCCTTTTCAACACCACCAAATAAGCCCCATACACCGCCAGCGCGGCCAGGCTGATGATGGTGCCGGTGCGCAGGCCGGGGGTGTGGTAGGTGCAGGTGATGCTGGTCTGCCCCGCCGGGACGCACAGGGCCATCAGGCCATTATCGACCTTTTCGATTTTGGCCGTTTTCCCGTTGATGGCGGCGGTAAAGCCGTCGTCGTAGGGCACACTGAAAAACACCAGCCGGTCGGTGTCGTAGTCCGTCTCGGCGGTAAAGCCGGTGCGGGTGGCGGTAAAGTTTTCCACGGCCTCGGCACGGCAGGCGGTGCAATCCTCGGCGTAGGTGTCCTGCGTGCAGTTGGTCAGCCTGTCGTCCGGGATAGGCTGCAGCAGGTCGCCATAGGCGGCGATTTGGTCCTCGTCCAGCAACACCGCCCGCAACAATATCTGGGCGCGGCTGTCCTCGCCTACCTGGTCCAGCTGATCAGCGGTGACATAATACTGCTGGGCAAAACCCATGGGCACCCAGTTTTTGTTCTCGTAGATCTGGTAGGCGCTGGTGCTGCCTACCAGGTCCCAGCCGTCCATGCCCTCGCCCTGCCAGTTGCTATCGGCATCCTTAGCCACCAGCGTGTACCGCACGCTGAGCAGCCCGCGCAGAGCATAGTTTTGGACCTCCGGCTTGGAGTTGACGTCCCGCTTGACGCCCACTTCCGGATAAAACTCCATGATGCTGGGGGCAACCGTGGAATTGAAAAACTGCAAACAGCTTTTGTCAAACCACAGGCCTAGATTGTTGTGGGCCCCGTAGGCATCGATGCGGTAGAACGCATCGTCCGGCAGGGCTTCCTTGACCTCCTGCACAGAATCATACGTTTCCGCGATCAGGTCGCTATCGGTATCCCACTGGGCGTACTTGGTCAACGAAAGGTGCACGCTGCCATAGACAAAGCTGAACACCAGCACGGCAGCCAGCATTACGGTAGGCCAACGCTGGCGATCCCGGAAGAAGTGCCACAGCACGCCGAAGATCACCAATCCCAGCACCGATACGCCCAGAATGGCCCAGAAGCGGGCGGGTTCCTCGGTGACTCCGAGGGTGGTCACGCCGTCATCGTCAGTATAGGGCACCAGGCCGAACGCCGCCGCCGAGAGCGTAACGGCCAGCGTCAAACCCCAGGCGCGGGGCAGTTCCCGCCGGGCCAGGTGGGGCCGTGCCAGCAGCGACGCCGTGGCCCCGCACAGCACCAGCACCGGCATGTAGTACCACCGGGCGTAGTAGCTGGAATTGAGGGCATAGAACAGGCTGTTAAGGATGGGCACAAAGGCGCAGACCACGCACACCTTTAAAATGTAGGTGAACGGGTGGCTGCGCCGCCCGCGGCAGAACGCCAGCCCGCCCGCAATGCCCATCACCGGCAGGTAGGCCGTCATACTGGTATGTTTGAGGATGCCTTCGCTGAACATATCCTTAAAGTAGGGGGCGTCGGGCATCAAAAAGGCGCTGTAAAAAATGGCCCCGTACTGCTGGGCCTTGCCGTAGACCAGGTAGCCCATGCCGTTGAATGGGTCGATGGTGCGTGGGTTTTGCAGCAGTGACAGCCCGGCAGGAAGCAGCAGCACGCAGCCCATGGCACAGCCCAGCAGGGTCTCCCCTGCCAGCAATGCAAACTTGCGGGGGCCGATTTTGTAGGCATGCCCCGCCAGCATGCAGAAAAAGTAGATGATGAGAAAGACCGCCTGCCCGGCAAAGAAAAAGTAGTTGTTGAGCAGATTCACCGCCACCCAGAACGGGAAGCGACCTTTTTTGCCATCGATGACCGCATCATCCAGCGCCGCCAGCATGTATGGAAACAGCGCCACAACATCCAAAAAGTGGTTGAAGAAGATGTTGTACACCGTAAAGCCGGAGAAGGCATACAGGCAGCCGGCCAGCATGCTCCAATCCTCGTCCCGCACCCAGCGGCGCGCCCAAAGGTAGCCGCCGCCCCCGGCCAGGGCGATTTTCAGGCAGAGCAGCGGCACCAGCATCCACGGCATGAACCGCGCGGGCACCAGCAGCGTCAGCCAGAAAAACGGGCTGCCCAGCAGGTAGAACGAGTAGGAATTGACAAACCCGCTGCCCAGATCGGTAGCCCAACTGAAGCTGCCCCCCTGCTTGATGAAGCTGTTGGCGTACTGGTAAAAGTTGATCTGCTGGTCATTGAAATCGCCCGCGTAATGGAAGTACCCGCCGCCTGCGACGGCATCCACCAGGCAGTGGGGCGCAAACAGGGCGGCCGCCGCCAGCAGGCAGAGCCAGAACACCTGCCAGTATCTTGTTTTTTTGCCGGGAAGCTGCAATTTCATAACAAACCCCGCTGAAAGTCCGAACCATGGGACTTTGTTTTTGGTAAAATCATGGTATACTGATAGTAACACCACAGAGAGGATCGTGCAAGATGAAAACTTATCCCTTCAGTGCCCTGCTGGGCCGTATGAAGTACATCACCCGCTGGAGCCTGATGCGCAGCGGCCGCGCCGAAAGCTTGAGCGAGCATACGGCAGACACCGCCCTGCTGGCCCATGCGCTTTGCTTAATTGGTCAAAAGTGCTTGGGCACCGGAGCCGACCTGCGGCCCGAAATGGTAGCCACGGCGGCGCTGTACCACGATGCGCCGGAAATTTTGACCGGCGACATGCCCACCCCAGTGAAGTACAAAAATGAAGCCCTGCGCAGCGCCTACAAGGCGGTAGAGCAGGAAAGTGCCCGGCTGATGGCCAGCCTGCAGCCCGAAGCCCTGCGCAGCGAGACCGAGGAATTTTTGACCGGCCGCGTGTTAAATGACGCCGAGCTGAAAATTTTAAAGGCAGCGGACCGGCTCTCGGCCTTAATCAAGTGTTTGGAAGAGTGCCAGAGCGGCAACCGGGAGTTTGAAGCCGCGCGGGAGCAGCAGCTGACCGCCCTGCACGGAATGGACTGCCCCGAAGCGGAGTATTTCATCACCCACATGCTGCCGTGCTATACGCAGAATCTGGATGAGCTGACGAGAGGAAGGTTTTGATCACTCCTGCAGCCGATACACCGCATCGATGAGCTTGTCCACATCGGTGAAATGCTCCAGCATAGAGCAGTAGCGCCGCAGGGAGGCTGCACCCCGCAGGCCCTTCATATAGTGCATGGCCTGGCTGCGGGCCTGAGGCATGGCGAGCCACTCGCCTTTTTCCTCGCACATTTCGTAAATTTGCGCCCGCAGGGCGTTCATCCGCTGGTTCAGCGTCGGCTCAGCGGGGGCTTCCTCGCCCAGCAGGGCCGCGCGGATCTGCTCAAACAGCCACGGGTCGCCCAGTGCGCCGCGGCCGATCATCACGCCGTCGCAGCCGGTCTCTTTTAATAAGGTAAGCGCCCTCTCGGCAGTGGTAATATCGCCGTTGGCCAGCACCGGGATGGACACCGCCTGCTTGATGGCGGCAATTGCACCGGCATCAATGGGTGGCACGTACATCTGCTCCCGCGTGCGGCCATGCACGGCGATCAGGTCCGCGCCGTTGGCCTCGCACTGTTTCGCCACCTCCACGCCGGTCAGGTGTTCGGCGTCCCAGCCGATGCGCATCTTCACCGTCAGGGGCGTATCCTCGCCCAGGGCGCGGCGGGCCGCAGCGACCATCCGTCCACAGAGGGGTGGGTCCAGCAGCAGCTTACTGCCCGCACCGCTGTTGGTGATTTTGGGCGCGGGGCAGCCCATGTTGATGTCCAAAATATCAAACCGGATGCCCTTTTCCCGCACCAGCAAAATGGCCTTTTCCAGGGCTTCCGGCTCACAGCCGAACAGCTGGATAGCGTACAGCCCGTGGGGGTGGGCATCTTTGAGCAGAGCAAAGGACTTTTGGTCGTTAAAGTTCAGGGCCTTGGCGCTGGCCATCTCGCTGACGGTCCAGGCTGCACCGTGGTCGGCCATCAGGTGGCGGCAGGCAGCGTCTGTCAGGCCCGCCATCGGGGCAAACACCGCCCCAGCAGGGATCTGCAAATTGCGTAACTGCATAGTTCCTCTCTTGTAGCGCCGCCTTTGGCTCCCTCCAAGGGGGCTTTTGCGCGGCCGCTTTTACTATTTGAATTTCAGATTCTATTCTACCATAAATCCCGCATTTGTGGTATACTAAAAGATAGATTGTTTACATCCGATTTAAAAAGGAGCAACGCTATGAAACTGATGGTACTGGACGGCAACAGTCTGGTCAACCGCGCGTTTTTCGGCATCAAGCTGTTGACGACCAAGGACGGCCGCTATACCAACGCCATTTACGGCTTCCAGAATATACTGCTCAACCTGCTGGCCGCCCACAAGCCCGATGCTGTGGCCATCGCCTGGGACCTGCGCGCCCCGACGTTCCGCCACAAGGCCTACGACGGCTACAAGGCCACCCGCCACGGCATGCCCGAGGAGCTGGCCCAGCAGATGCCCGTACTGAAAGAATTGCTGACCGACCTGGGCTTTGTGCAGGTAAGCAGTGAGGGCTGGGAGGCCGACGATATTTTGGGCACCCTGGCCGCCGCCTGCGAGGCCGCCGGTGGCACCACCCTGCTGGCCACCGGCGACCGGGACAGCCTGCAGTTGGTGGACGACAACACCACCGTTCTGCTGGCCACCAACAAAGAGACGATTTCCATGGACCCCGCCGCCATCCGCGAAAAGTATGGTGTGGAGCCGCAGCAGCTCATCGACGTCAAGAGCCTGATGGGCGATTCGTCCGATAATATTCCCGGTGTGCCGGGCATCGGCGAAAAGACCGCCCTGGCCCTGGTGGCGAAGTTCGGCACGCTGGAAAATATTTACGCGAACCTCGAGGACAAGGCCATCAAGCCCGGCCAGCGGGCCAAGCTTTCTGCCAACCGCGATAAGGCGGACCTGTCCTACATGCTGGGTACCATCCGCAAGGACGCGCCCATCGAGACGGACCCCGCCGCCTATATCCGCCAGTCCGGCGACCCCGCCGCAGCCGCCCAGCTGCTGGCCACGCTGGAAATGCATAAGATGGTGGACCGCTGGGGTCTGGAGGAGAGCGGCGCCGCTGCCGCCCCCGTGGACGCTGCTCCGCCGGAAGAAGTAGAGCCGGCCCCCCTGCCGCTGCTGGTGGAAGGCCGCCTGTTTGTGGCCCAAAACGCCGACGGCGGCTGGTACGCCGTACAGGGACAGGAAGTCTACCTGCCAGACACCGACCGCCTGGCCGCCCTGCTGGACAGCGATGCCGAAATCTGGGCCTTTGACGCGAAGCCCCTCTACCGCCTGGCACTGGAACAGGGGCATATTGGCAAAGCCCTGCATTTTGACGGCAAGCTGGCCGCGTACCTGCTCAATCCTTCCGCTAGCAGCTATGCGGTAAAGTCTCTGGCTGCCGAGTACGGCGTGGCGGCGGCGTTCCACTGCGAAGCCGCCCCCGATGCCGGGGTGCTGGCCGCGCTGCTGGAAAGGCTGGCCGCCGAACTGGACGCCAGCGGCCAGCGCAAACTGCACGATGAGATGGAGCTGCCGCTGGCCCGCGTGCTGGCGGACATGGAGCGCATCGGCTTTGCGGTAGACGCCGACGGCATCCGCGCCTTTGGCGACAGCCTGCGGGGCGAGCTGGACGGCATCCTGCAGAATATCTACACTGAGGTGGGCTACGAGTTCAACGTGAACAGCCCCAAGCAGCTGGGCGAAGCCCTGTTTGACAAGCTGGGCCTGCCGCCGCGCAAGAAAAACGCCCGCGGCTACTCCACCGACGCCGCCACGCTAGAAAGCCTGCGCCCTTACAGCCCGGTCATTGATGAGATCTTAAAGTATCGCACCTACGCCAAACTGCTGTCTACCTACGTAGATGGCCTGCTGGCGGCGCAGGCGGCGGACGGTCGGGTGCACTCCACCTTTATCCAGACCGAGACCCGCACCGGGCGCATCTCCTCCACCGAACCGAACCTGCAGAACATCCCCATCCGCACCGAGCTGGGCAGCCGCCTGCGTGGCTACTTTGTGGCCGGGGACGGCCAGCAGTTGGTGGACGCCGATTACTCCCAGATCGAGCTGCGCATTCTGGCGCACATCACCGGCGACGAGCACATGCAGCAGGCGTTTTTGAACGGCGCGGACATTCACCGCTCCACCGCCGCCAAAATTTACCACATTTCCGAAAGCGAAGTCACGCCGCAGCTGCGCTCGGCCAGCAAGGCCATCAACTTCGGCATCATGTACGGCAAGGGTGCCTACTCGCTGAGCAAGGATCTGGACGTCTCGGTGAAAGAGGCAGACGCTTTCCTGAAGACTTACCTTGACACCTTCCCCAAGGTGGACGGCTACATGCAGGACTGCATTGCCCACGCCAAGGAGAAAGGCTACGTGGAAACGCTGTTTGGCCGCCGCCGCGCCCTGCCGGAGCTGGCCAGTTCCAACTTCCAAGTACGCGCCAGCGGCGAGCGGATGGCCCGCAACACGCCCATCCAGGGCACGGCCGCGGACATCATCAAGCTGGCCATGGTGCATGTGTGGCAGCGCCTGCGGGATGAGAAATTGCAGGCCCGCCTGCTGCTGCAGGTACACGACGAACTGATCGTAGAGGCACCGGACAGTGAAGTGGACACCGTGCGCCGCATTTTGCAGGAGGAAATGGAGCATGTGGTGCACTACAGCGTGCCCCTGACCACCGAGGTAGGCACCGGCAAGACCTGGCTGGAAGCGCATTAAAGTTTTCTGCGCAGAGGTGTAGGGGGCGAGCAGTGCTCGCCCACCTGCTTGATGAGGCCGCACTTTTTCGGGAAAGTTTCTTGCCTGCCAAACGGCCGCGGGCGAACAGTGTTCGCCCCTACAAAGTGCTTCTGGCAGTTCAAGAGTCACAATAAGGGTGATTGAAATGTATGTTTTAGGAATTGAATCGACCTGCGATGAGACCGCGGCGGCGATCGTGGAGGACGGCCGCAAGGTCATCTCCAACGTGATCTCCACCAGCGTGAAAGAGCAGGCCCTATACGGCGGCGTTGTGCCGGAGATCGCCAGCCGCCGCCATGCCGAGTATATCAGTGCCACCGTGGACAAAGCTCTGGCCGATGCCAACATGACCATGAAAGACGTGGATGCCGTGGCCGTAACCTTTGCGCCCGGCCTGATCGGTGCCGTGCTGGTGGGCGTCAACTTTGCCAAGGGACTGGCCTATGCGGCAGGCAAGCCGCTGGTGCCGGTGCACCACCTGCGCGGACATATCGCCGCCAACTATCTGACCCACCAAAGTTTGCATCCGCCGTTTCTCTGTCTGGTGGCCAGCGGCGGGCACAGCCACATCGTGATGGTGGAGGATTGGTGCCGCTACAAAGTTCTGGGCCGCACGGTGGACGACGCTGCCGGCGAAGCCTACGATAAAGTAGCCCGCACGCTGGGCCTTCCCTACCCCGGCGGTCCCAGTGTGGCCGCCGCCGCCCGCGACGGCGACCCCCACGCCTACAAGCTGCCCGTGCCCCATGTAGAGGGCAAGTACAACGTCAGCTTCAGCGGCCTGAAGACCGCCGTCATCAACGAGGTACACAACGCCGAGCAGAAAGGCCAGCCGGTCAATGTGGCCGACATGGCCGCCAGTTTCCAGGAGCGCATCGACCAGATCTTGGCCAAGAAGCTGCTCTCCGCTGCCTCCGATACCGGTGCCAAGCAGGTCGTGCTGGCCGGCGGCGTCGCCGCCAACGGCCGCCTGCGCCAGCTGGTGAACGACGGTGCCCAAAAACTGGGTGCCCGCGTCTTTTTGCCGGAGCTGAAATACTGCGGCGACAACGGCGCCATGATCGCCGCCCAAGGCTACTACGAGTACCAGGACGGCAACCTGGCCGATTGGACCCTGAACGGCCTGCCCACGCTGGGGATCGATTATCGGTAATTTCACGATTGTACATAAAAAACCACCTTTTCCGTTTCTTTGGAAAAGGTGGTTTTTTCTTGTTTAAATCAGTTCTTCCTTGCAAAGCTGGGCATCCGGCAGATGGGTGGAGCCAAAGTAGACGGTCTGCCACACAGCCTCGCCCTGTTTGAGGGTATTTACCAGCTTGAACTGTACGCCCTGGGTGCGGTCCTCGGTGTTGAAGCTGCCGCCATCGCCCAGCGTAAAGGTAGTGAACACGTTGCTGTAGGTGCCTGCGGCCAGCATACTGAAATCGTACTTGGCCGTCACGCGGTTACGGCCCTTGCGGATGTGCATGCCGTACAGGCAGGCCGTGGCCACCGGCACGTCGAACTCGTCGTGCACTTCAAAGAAGATGCCGATCTGGTCGCGGTCCTCGGTGGAATCGTAGATGTACTCCACCTCCACGGGCTGGCTTCGCTCGACGGCTTCCAGCGTATCCACATGGAACTCGACGCTGCGCATGCGGATGCTTTTGCGTTCGATCCAGCTGGGGCGGCGGAAATCGGTAAAGTCTAAAAAGCGCTCACTGCTGTAGTTGTTGGACATGTAGATGGCAATGCCGGCGTCCACGTCCCCGTCAAAGACGACCTTGCCTTTGTCCAGCACGATGCAGCGGTCACAGAGGTCGCGGATGGTAGCCATGTTGTGGCTGACGTACAGCACCGTGCGGCCGTCCTGCTTGGCGGCCTGCCGCATCTTGGTCAGGCATTTTTTCTGGAACTTCATGTCGCCGACGGCCAAAACCTCGTCCATGATCATGATCTCGCTGTCCAGGTGGGCCGCCACGCTGAAAGCCAGCTTGACGTACATGCCGCTGGAGTAGCGCTTGACCGGGGTGTCGATGAAGTCTCCGACCTCGGAAAACTCGATAATCTGGTCCATCTTGGCGTCGATCTCGGCGCGGGTCATACCCAGAATGGCACCATTGAGGTAGACGTTCTCGCGGCCCGTCATCTCGGGGTGGAAACCGGTGCCGACTTCCAGCATCGAGGCCACGCGGCCGTACAGGTCAATATCGCCGGAGGTAGGGGCCGTCACGTGGGTCAGCAGCTTCAGCAGCGTGGACTTGCCCGCGCCGTTGGAGCCGATGATACCCACGGCCTCTCCTTTGTTTACTGTAAAGCTGACGCCGTTGAGCGCCATAAAGGTGGTGCCCACCAGCCGTTGGTCGGTGCCAATCAAGGTATTGGGGTCTTCCTTGCCGCGCTTGCGGGCCAACCAGCTTTGCAGATCGCCGCGCAGTGTACCGCCGCCGATCTGGCCCAGGCGATACTGCTTCTTGACGTCCTGCACGCGGATCATCAATTCCTGATTTTCCATGCTGTACCTCCCGTCAGACCGTATCGACAAAGGTCTTTTCCACCTTGCCGAAGAGCGAAACACCCACCGCCAGTAGCGCAACCGTCCAGGCCAGCGAGATGACCCACATCAGCACCGATACCTCGCCGGAGTTGAAGCAGACCGCGCGGAAGCTCTCCATCGGGGCGGTCATCGGGTTGGCGATCATCACCGCACGCAGCAGCGGGTTGGCGATCATCGACAGCGGGTAGACCACCGGCGTACCGTACATCCACAGCTGCACACCGAAAGTAACAACGACCATCAGGTCGCGGT
>ERZ773183.2253-NODE-2253-length-13597-cov-3.422020_pt1 | contig 13597 bp, 10 predicted proteins | sample MGYA00580532_ERZ773183 | MGnify/ENA primary metagenome ERZ773183 (study PRJEB29015, sample SAMEA2737791) | human gut metagenome | biome: human gut; feature: human-associated habitat; material: faeces | place: China | collected 2012 ... | reverse complement strand
TACTTTCTTCTAATATAAATAAAAATATACTGGGAGTTGATTGGATGCAGTTAGATAAGGATACGCTCCGCAAGCTGCGGGGCTTAATTATATTTACACTGGTGATTCTGGTGGGGCTTTGGCGGTTTAGCATTGTGCTGCAGGCGGTAAAAACGATTTTACACATCCTGTTCCCCTTCCTTCTGGGGGGCGCGATTGCATTTGTGCTGAGTGTGCCGATGAACCGCATCCGGAAGCGGCTGTTTGCAAACGCAAAGGAAAAGCCGAAAAAATTTGCCGCGCCCGTCAGCCTGATTCTGACGCTGATTTTTGTACTGGCACTATTGAGCCTTGTAACGATTGTGGTTGTGCCGGAGCTGGGAAATACCATTGCTACGCTTGGGAAAACGCTGCCCGAAAAGGTGCCTGTGCTGATAAGAAAGGCGGAGCAGCTTGTTTCCAACCATCCTGAGCTGGTGGACTACATAGACGAGGTACAGGCACAGCTGAATTGGGAGGAAATTCTGAATCAGCTTGTGACATTCTTCCGCATAGGGGCAAATTCCATGCTGAGCTCTACCATCAGCGTAGCAACGGGAATTGTAAGCGGCGTGGGGACGTTTTTCATCGGTCTTGTTTTCGCCTGCTATATTCTGTTGCAACAGGAATTTCTGAAGCGACAGATGAAAAAGCTGATTTTCGCCTATCTGAAGGAAAAGCACGCAAACCGCTTTCTGCAAATCTGCGCGCTGACGTATCGCACGTTTTCAAATTTTCTGACAGGGCAATGCCTGGAGGCGGTGATTCTGGGGATGATGTTCTTCGTTTCCATGACGATTCTGCGGTTCCCCTTCGCCATTCTGGTTGGGGTGCTGATTGCATTTACGGCACTGATTCCCATTTTCGGGGCGTTTATCGGCTGTGTCGTAGGGGCGTTTCTGATTCTGACGGTCAGCCCCTCGCAGGCAGCGGCATTTATCGTGCTGTTCCTTGTGCTGCAGCAGATTGAAGGAAATCTGATTTATCCGAAGGTAGTCGGCGGCTCGATTGGACTGCCTGCAATCTGGGTGCTGGTTGCGGTGACACTGGGCGGCAGTCTGTTCGGGATTGTCGGGATGCTGGTGTTTATCCCGATTGTTTCGGTGGTGTATACACTGCTGAAGGAGGATGTGAATAAACGGCTGATTGAAAAGGATATAACTATTGAGTAATTAAAAAGTCCCCTTTTGGTGTGTCCCAATAAGAAAACATGAAGAAAATGAAATAGCTGAAAGACTGCGGATACAAGGAAGTTTCCCGCAGGCATCCTTTGACTTAGGCTGTCAAGGGGAACTGACACAGTAGCCGTAGCTTTCAGCATTTCAGAATGCAAGGTTTCTTATTCGGGCGCACCTTTTGGGGACTTTTATTTTGCATGTTCTAAGTAATTGCAGATAGCCTTGTAATACGCCTGCGCGGCGCGCTGACAGCCCTCCTCTGTGCCGAAGCTTTCCACATCGGAAGGATTTGTAATAAAGCACTGCTCCGCCAGAACCGCAGGGCAGCTCATATTTTTGAGCATACCAAAGGTATCATAGGAATAGACCGTGGTATCGCTCGAATCACACAGCAGCTTATTGCCGTTTTCATCATAATAGCCATAGCGCACGCCTGCGATGCCCGTACCGCGGAGATTTGCGCCTATATTTTGCATTTCCTGCGCCAAAAGCGTTGCAAAGGCAAGGCTTTCTTCATAATTTTCATAGCCGGGAGGCGAAGGATAGCACTCAAAACCATTGGCACTGCTGCTGTCGCTTGCGTTGCCATGGACAGAGAGCATTAAATCGGGGTGTCTGCGGCGGAATTTATGGTTACGCTCGGTGACGGTTGCACCCTCGCCTGCCTTACGGGACAGCACCACGCGGAAGCGTCCGTCCTCCTCCAGAAGGGTTTGCAGTTCGGCTACAGTCTGTTCCGTCAGCGCGACCTCCTGTATCACGCCCTCTGCGCCGACATCCGCCCCGCCATGCCCTGCATCCAGTGCAACAGTATAGGGCTTGCCGAAATTATAATAGACCAGAAAGCCGACATAGCCAACTAAAAACAGTACCAATGCGAAACACAGCTTGCGCAAAAGTCCGCCCTTTCTTCTTCTGCGCCGACGGCGCTTCGGCGGTTCATATTCCCTCCAGTTTTTTCCCTTCATTGCCTTTCCTTCTTCCGCTAAAAACTAAGCCACAATCGAAATCAGGATTTCGACCGATTCTTTTCTATCCTTAGTATAAATGAAATTCCGCGGAAGAACTTGAAGATTTCCTTAAGAATTTCCGTTTAAATTTCAAATTTTTCGTTTTCCTGCGTGATTTCCGCAATCGTTTCACCATAGCCAAGCTGACGCAGCATCGTGCAGACATCAAAGCGTCCCCAGAAGTGCATGGGAAACAGCCTTTTTGCGCCGACGGTCTTGAGAAAATAATTGACCGCCCAGAAATATTTATCCTGCAGGCGCAAATCCGCAGGGACAAAGGCAACGTCTATTTTCTCGCCCTTCAGCCGATTGATTTCCGTCGTATAGCTTTTTTCGATATCGGCATTAAAGTCCTCCGGCTCGCCGTTCCAGTGCCACCAATTCAAATCGCCTGCGTGGTAGATGGTTTTGCCATCCGCCTTGACCAGAAACGCAACACCCTCATCATTGGATTGGAGCGTTTGGATGGAAATGCCGTCAAAATCGTATGTCCGGTGCGGCTCGGCGCAGAGGACTCTGCCTTCAAAGCCTGCTTCTGTCCGCACATCAAAGGAAAGCACATAGCGGACATTGGGGAGCTTTGCCCACGAAAGAATCCGTCTGTCATAATGATCCTCATGTGCATGGGAGACAAAGACGAAAACTGCTTTATCGGGGTATGCGGCGGGGTCGAAATACGCTTTTCTGCCGCCCTCTGTATAATAATCAAACAAAAGCACCTTGGTTTCGGTTTCAACGGAAAAGCCGCTGTGGTGCAGATAGGTTATCTTCATTGCAGTCACTCCTTACTTTCTGAAATGTCATTAGTATAGCACAGGAAAAAGAGGCGCGCAATGTGCGCGCCCCTTGGGGATATCGACAAATCAGGCGGCCTTTTTCGACCAGAAGCCTTCTCTGCCCTCGGTAATTACGGTGTTTCCGTTTGCATCTTTCCCGAAGAACAGCGTCACGCTCTGCCCGACCTTTCCGCTTTGCAGACGGGAAAGCCATTCCTTCGCGTTCAGCATGGCAGGGGCTTCGCCTGCGCCGCCAACGGTAAAGGCTGCATCCTCCGCAACGGGGAGGGTGGTCGTATAGTCAAGATTCAAATCGAAATAGCCGTTATTCGTTCTGCCTGTGGTATCCTCGATACGGATTTTTCTGGCAACGGTGACGGTATTCGCATCCTTGGCAGGTGTAACGGTACAGAACCAGCCATCCGCAGGTGTTTCGTCATACCAACCATCCCAAGCGGGATTTTTCTTGTGAAAGGTAATCCTATGCGGATCGAAATCATCATTATAGAGATGGAAGGTTTCCGGATAGCAGGTGTCCTCATTGATTTTCTGTGCATCTGCCTGCACCTCACAGGTAAAGCGGAAATAGGTATTTGCCTCTTTTTCTTCATAATATTCCTTATAATACGTCTGATAGATAGACTGTCCAGCCTCCTTCGCGCGCTTGATATAGCCTGCCTCATCGGGATCGCGGAAGGGATTTCTATGCTGAATATTCAAGCCGAAATCCACGGTTACCTGCTCTCTGCCGTTTGAAAGAGGGGTGCGTGTCACATTGATGCGGTTAAAATTGAAGGCCTCCAATTCATACACATCCCAACCGCTCTGACTGATAAAGCCGACCACGCTCTGCGAAAGAAAGTCCCAAATGCCTTCGTCCAAATCCGATTCCGTACGGGAAACGGTGGGATGCACCTTGCCGTCCTCCCAATAGAGATTGGAGGTGAGATAGCCGGCGACAACGGTTTTTCCGTTTTCCTCCCCGAATTTCAAAAGCTCCTTCATGGTGTAATAAGCAGGCTGGCTATCCTGCATGGTATAGGTAATCATGGCTGCATTTTCGCGCTCCTCGATGGTATAGGAATCCACCCAAGGGCTGGAGCCGCCGATGACATAATTCCAATCCTCGCCACCAAGCGCCTTCTGCTCTGCGATAAACTGCGCCTTGGCAGCCTTGCCCATCTCTTTATAGCGGATTTTGCCATCTCTGTCGGAAAGAGCCTCTGCCCACCGCTCAGTCAGCTTGCGCTGTTCTGCGGTTAGGGTGCCTTGGCTTGCTGCTGTATCCTGCGTGGACTCCGATGCTTTCTCGTCCTTCCCACAGCTGATGAGGCAACCGCAGGTCAATGTCAGCACAAGCATAACAGAAACCAGTGCCATGCCCTTTTTTCGTTTGCTTTGATTCATAATCTCCACCAGCCTTTCCTGCAATGCCCGTTTCCCATCGGTGAAACAGGTTGTCAATGCTGCCTGTTTTTCGATGCTGCGCTCCGCCTCCTGCAAAATCATCAGACCATACGCCTTGCGATACGCCGCATCCCTGCCCTGCACCGCCATGCTGTCGCAGGAAATTTCCAAATCCCGCTCTGCGCGCTTTGCCATCCGCCAGACCAGAGGGTTGCACCAATGGATGCTTCTTGCGGCAAGCAACAGCAGCTTATACCACAAATCCTTCCGCCGCCAATGGATCAGCTCATGGCGGAAAATCATTTCCAGCTCCTGCACGGTGTAGTGCTCATGGGGCAGATAGACAGTTGTGTGGAATAAACCGACCGCCATAGGACTTTCCAGCACAGGGCAAACCATGAGCCGCGGCTGCGTTTTGCCTGCCGTTTCGGCGAAAAACGCCTTTGCTTCGGCAGAGGGCTCTTTCTCCCAACGGCGGAGCAGACTTTTCATCCGAAAAACGGAAACCGCTGTCCGCAGGGCGAAAAACAGCACGCCTGCCAGCCAGAGCGCAAAGCCAATCTGCAAGGGCTGCATGGGTTCGGCTTGGGGCTGTGTCTGCTTTTGTGCTGCGGCTGCTGTGCCTTCTGCCTTTGGCGGTGCCTGCACGGGATTGAATTTCGCCTGCACCCATTCATTCGCCTGCTCCTCGGAAATTGCCACATGGATGGGGGCGGTTTCCTGCGGAAGAGTCAGATTCCACGGAATGAGCAGACGCACGGCAAGCACAAGCCAGATGACATAGGATACCTTAGCGGCATACCGCTTAGACAGGCGCGGCAAAAGCCAAAGTGCCGGCAGAATAATCGGAAGCATCCAAAGGCCGACCTTCAAATATTCCAGAAAAATACGCATGGCAGCTCACCCCTCCGTTTCGTCCTCGATAAACGCCTTCAATTCTTCTAAGTCCTCTTTTGTAACCGAATGATTGACATAAAGACAGGCAACCAAATCCCTGAGAGAGCCACCCGTCCATTTCTGAAAATAGCGGCGGCTATCCTCCGCGAGATAGTCCTCCTCTGTGACGAGGGGGGTATAATAGCGGCTTTTGCCCTGCTTCTCCGTCTGCAAAAAGCCACGGCGCACCAGTCTGCCCAGAAGGGTCTGCAAAGCGGATAAATTCCAAGGGCGTTCCTTTTGCAGCTCCTCGCGGACGGCAGAGGTGCTGGCAGGGGATTCGATATGCCAGATTGCCTGCATGACCTTGAGTTCTGTATCGGGTAATTTCTGTTTTTCCATGGGGTTCACCTCTTTTACCTACAAGTGTATGTTTATTTATAACATACAGCTGTATGTCCATTCTGTCAAGTGGAATTTTATAAATTTTCCGTAAAAGAAAAAAGCCGCCGTTCGTAAAGCGAAAAGCGACTTTTTGTATTTTATTCTTTTCTCTCGGAAACGCCGCGGACTGCGCCCGTATGGGGGTCCATGATGAAGCCGAGCACCTCCAAATCCTTAGGCAGCAGCGGATGCTCCCGAATGGCATCGACGGTGCTTTGCACAGAATGATTGATATCCCCGAAGCCGGTCAGCCATTGCTCCACGTTTTTATGGTTTTCATCCACATGGTCAATCGCTTCCTGCGAAATGCCGCGTTCCTTCATCTTGGCAATCATTTCCTTCGGGTCAAGCAGGCGACCGCCGCAATCATCATGCCCGATGACAACGACCGTATCCACGCCCAGCTCATAGACTGCAACCAGAAGGCTGAAAATGACACTGCCATAGGGGTGCATCACGCGACCGCCTGCGTTTTTAATCAGCTTGACATCACCGTTTTTCAAGCCAAGGGCGGCAGGCAGAAGCTCCGTCATGCGGGTATCCATGCAGGCAAGAATGGCGATTTTACGGTCCGGATACTTGGTTGTGGTATACTTTTCATAGAGACCATGCTCCACGAAGGCACGGTTATAATCCAACATTTTCTTTACGAAATCATTCATAAAAGGGTTCACCTCGTTCATCGTTTTTTCATATTATACTCTTTTTTAAGGATTTTGTCTCTTTTTGTATGGCAAAATATTACAAAAAAATAAAAAGGCACTTGTCTTTTTATGTGAATATGCTATTCTATTCTTATACAACACTAATGTAACTATTTTTATTTCTGTGCGGACGCAGGAACGGGCGTATGTACAGAAAAAGGCACAATCGGTGAAAGCCGATGTCGCAAAGCCAAGGGTCTAAACGGCGAGGGGATTTGCCGCAGGACAGCCGGCTACCGAAATACATATTGTTTCCCTGTTCCGAAACCCGCAGACAGGAAAAGGGGGGTTTTTATGACAGAGAAAAGCAAAGGCAAGAAGCTTCTCACTTGGACATTGGCACTTTCTATGACGCTTGCCCTGCCGCCGGTTGGGGTATTCGCAGAGGAAGGTGCCGGGAGCGAAGGCTCTCAGCAGACGAATAGCGCGCCTGCTACAAAACAGCCTGACGGCTTGTCCAATGAAAGCGGAGCAAGCAGCAACGAAGGAAACGAACCAGGAGGCACACCTGCGGAAGGCGGACAGAATACCCAAACTGCCCTCCCCTCAGGGACACTTGGTACTCCTCCTTCCGGTGAGGGGCAGAACGGTAAAGATGAAACCCAAACGCCTTTACCTACACCTGTAAGTGGTGGAGAATCTGAGAAAGGCGAGGGTAGCACTACTCCTACCAAGGGTGAAGGTGGAAACACAGGCGGAAGCGGAAGCGAAACAACTGGCGAAGTAAAGCATGCGGCAACCATCGATGGAACACAATACGATACGTTGCAAGACGCAATCGACGCGGCTGAAAACGACAAGACCGTTGTACTGGCGAGGGATGTAACCGCAAACATCAGTATCAACAAATCTATTACACTGGATTTGAATGGGAAAACCTTAACAGGCTTAGGTGACGATTCCGTTGTAACCATTACCGGCACTGACACAGAAGTTACTGTAACAAGCAGCGCGGAAGAAAAAGGGGTTATTACCGGTGGCAATAATCCTTCTAATGGTGGCGGTTTCTCTATTCAAGATGCAACCGTTAGCTTACACAACTTATCCATTACTGAAAATAAAGCAATCGGTGACGGTGGAGGAGTCACAGGCGGTGGTGGTATCTATGCAAAGGGTGCAAAGCTAACCTTGGACAATGTTCACATTTATGAAAACACCGCTGATTATGAAGATCATGAGGCTGCTGACGGCGGTGGCATTTTGTCTCTCGGCGGTGCTCTAACCATTAAAAACAATTCTGTTATCGAAAATAATACTGCCATAGATGACGGCGGTGGTATTTGTGCAAGCAATACTTTGGTAAACATCGAGGCTTCTGTAATTCAAGATAACCATTCCTTATATGGCGGAGGACTTTATGTTACTGGAAAAAACTCTTGTACAATTACCCAAAACACACGTATTCAAAATAACCGTGCAGAGTATATGACCCCTAAACAAAAAGAAACTGAATTCATGGTTCCTATTGGCGGAGGTATCTACTGTGGTGACGGACTTGATTTGACGATTCAGAATTCTACTGTTGCCTTGAATATCGGCGGTGAACAAGGCGGTGCTATCGTAGCTTATAGTATAGGTGAGCTAATCTTAGATCATGCTGAAATTACCAATAATAACGCAACTGTTGGCGGTGGTATTTTTGCTTTGTGTACTGCCGCAGCTAATACCCATATTACTTTACGGAACGACTCCTCCATTAACAAAAACTCTGCTACATCTTTCGGTGGTGCTATTTACGGAGCTCCTGTTCTGAAAGGTATACCTTTAAGCATAACTGTTGAAAGCAGTTCTATTTATGATAATGAAGCTGCAAATGGTGCTGGCATTGCAATTTACAATCAATTTGATAAAAAAGATGCAACGATTACTATTAAATCCGGTAGTAAATTGTATGGTAATAAAGCAACAAATGGTTATGGTGGTGGTATTTACAGCCAAAACACAACCATTACTATTGGTGAAAATACCACAAATTCGGATTCTAATGAAGAGGAACCTATTACAAATAATAACGGTGCTTCTATCTGCAACAACCAAGCAAGCGTCGGCGGCGGTGGTATTTATGGATTTAACTCAAATATTACACTCGCCGAAGACAATGCACTGTATAACAATGCTGCACAAAAAGCCGGTGATGATTTATTCACGTTTGGCACTAATAGTATGATTTCTCTTGCAGATGCAACAAAGATGTCGGGTGACAGAAAACTTGCTTCTGATGGCGAAAAAATTACAGGTTGGTTCTATGACGGCTATAAGGATGGTTGGTGTTCTCGTTGGGGCGCAGAAACAGAGAATGGTCAAAAATATTTCGATGCCTATGTAACAGATGAAACCGCTCCTGTCCAATTTGGTCTGAAAGCGGCATACAAACCCGCACCTCCCAGCGGTGGTGGTGGCGGCGGTGGCGGCGGACATCGTCCCAAGCCCAAGCCGACAGTAGAAATTCCTGATGATGACGCACTGGGTCTGAACAACACTGACCACTTTGCTTACATTGTTGGTTACGGGAATGGCGAAGTACAGCCGCAGAATTCCATCACCCGTGCAGAGGTAGCGGCAATCTTCTTCCGTCTGTTGGAGGATGGTATTCGCAATGAAAACTTCACACATCAGAATGATTTCTCCGATGTAGCGGCGGATGCATGGTATTGCAGCTCCGTTTCCACGCTGAGCAGGATGGGCATTATCGCAGGGTATCCCGATGGGACATTCCGCCCGAACGCACCCATCACGCGTGCGGAATTTGCGGCAATCGCAACACGCTTTGACAACAACGGCGACAAAACGCCCGTAAGCTTCACCGATATCATCGGGCATTGGGCAGAAGGCGAGATTACGGTTGCGGCGAACCATGGCTGGGTAAGCGGCTACGGCGACGGTACATTCCGTCCCCAGAATCAGATTACCCGTGCAGAAACCATGTCTCTGGTAAACCGTGTGCTGAAACGTCTCCCTGAGACTTCGGCGGATTTGCTTCCCGACATGATTACATGGACGGATAACGCTGATACAAGCAGCTGGTATTACCTGCCCGTACAGGAGGCAACCAACAGCCATTACTATGAATTCAAAGAGAATTCCAAGTATGAAAAATGGACAGAACTGCGCGAAACACGCGATTGGTCTAAATTAGGATAAAAAATAAGGGAAGGACTTAGTCCTTCCCTTTTTATTGCCTTAAAACAATCAGCTTTCAGACAAAGCAAGCTTTATGGTTGTATCCGCATAGGGTACTTTTACCTCCGGCGAGCCTGCTGCGTAAGGCAGAATATCATAAGGATTATAATACAGCACCAGTGCGTCCTCCGTCAGGCAGAAATTAACTGCGGAGAGTGCTTTCTCGATACTCCCCTGATAATACTCAAGCAATTCGCCTGCATCCTCTTTGACATACGCCTCAAATTTTTCCTTTACATAGCTATCCGTATCAGCGGCATTTTTCCCCAGAACCTCGCTCAGCGTAAGCGCTTTATTTTCCGCCAGATTGAAGGTCTTGGAGCTTTTCAGCGTATTGGGATGTGCGCCGTAGGTATTCGCATAATCCAGCTGTGTGATAGAAAGCAGGTTATCCTGATTCAGACTAACCTCAAAGGAGCGTGTGAAAACCATTGGATGGTAATTCTTGCCCTCGGAAGCAAGGACTGCCGCGGCAGAATCCTTAAATTCCGCTTCCGCTTCGGAAATAGCAGCTTCGGCATCCTTTTTATACTGTTCATTTACCGCTGTGATAAAGGCGTTATTGTCCTTATTTTCAATGACGGGGTATTCAAACGCTACCGTAATCAGGATATTTCCCTTATCATCTGTTATATTCTTGGAAATATGTGCGGATGTAACGGCATACTGCCCCTGTTTTTTCTGAATATCCACGGTTTTGGTATCGGCAGACCAATCAACCGTGCAGTCCAGACCTTCGGAAATGGCTCTCAGCGGCACAAGGGTTCTGCCGTTTACGATTTTCGGCGCAACATCCAGCTTCTTTGTTTCGCCATCAACGGTGATTTCGTTTTTGCCGATTTCCAGAGTGATCCATTGATTACCTCTGTTTGCCGTAACCACCTGCGCGCCATTCTCCTTCGTATAGGAAACGGCACAATCCAGTGCTTCAAAAATCTTTCTGAACGGCACAAGGGTTCTGCTGTTTTCAATCACGGGATTTACATCAAACTCCATCTGACTGCCGTTCAGGTTTACTGTAACAGCGTCCGCCGCATAGGCAGGAACTGCACCGAAAACCAGCACCGCACCTAAGGCAAGGCTTACGTTTCTTTTTACCGTATTTCTTTTCATCCTAAATCCACTCCTTTTTTATTCCGCTTCAATGGCATCCAGAAAAGCATAGAAATTTTTGAGCCTGCTCCATCCCTCTGCGAGGAACTGTGGTAATTCAGGGGAAAAGAGGATATCCTCCATACCGCCGTGTGCCACAAGCAGGACATCCTTTTTGGGATACCACGCCTGCAAAAGCGGGGAAAGCGTTTCATTTTTGAATTTTTTATATGCTCTCCCTTCCAGACGGAAAAGAGGGTCTTTCTCAAATTTTTTCGCCATACGTTCAAACGCCGCAGGATTGCTTTCGATTTTTCTGCGGTATGCCGCAAGGAAGGCAGACGGACTGCACCACATGCCAAGGCCATGCTCATAGCCTTCGGGGTTCAGCTCGAAATAGAAGGAAGGGCGTTCTTTCCATGCCGTTCCCTGCAATGCCGCATCATACAGCACAACCCAACGGCTTGCGCGGTAAGGGCTTTTATCCTTGGAAAAGCGGATATCGCGATTGATACGGGAAACGGAGCATTTCATTTCCCTGCCGCCGAAGGCTGTGCTTTCCGCCACAAGCGCCGCCGCAAGGCTATCAAAGGGTTCCTTCAGCACGCGCTTATAGCGGTCGCGGTTTTCCTCCATCCATTCGCGGCTGTTATTCATCCGCAGCTCCCAGAGGAAATCTATTGTTTCCGCGGTAAAGCCTTCAAATGGTTTCATGGCTTAAAACTCCATTTTTTCCTTCAGATAAGGAACCAGCTCTGCGATAGGCATTCTTACCTGTTCCATGGTATCTCTGTCACGCACGGTTACGCAGTGATCCTCAACGGAATCGAAATCGTAGGTGATGCAGAAGGGTGTGCCGACCTCATCCTGTCTTCTGTAGCGCTTACCGATAGAGCCTGCGTCATCATAATCGCAGTTAAATTCCTTCGCCAGTGCTGCATAAACCTCTGTTGCCTGCTCATTCAGCTTTTTGCTCAGAGGCAGAACAGCAGCCTTGATGGGAGCCAGTGCGGGATGGAATTTCAGAACGGTTCTGACATCACCTTCGCCGACCTCCTCTTCGTTATAAGCATCGCACAGGAATGCCAGCGTTACACGGTCCGCACCAACAGAAGGCTCGATGCAGTAAGGCACATATTTTTCATTCTTTGCCTGATCATAATATGTCATATCCTCGCCGCTTGTGTTCTGGTGGCAGGTCAGGTCATAATCGGTTCTGTCCGCAATGCCCCACAGCTCGCCCCAGCCGAACGGGAATTTATATTCGATATCTGTTGTACCCTTGCTGTAGTGAGACAGTTCTTCAGGAGAGTGATCTCTCAGACGGATTGCATCCTCTGTCATATTCAGGCTCAGCAGGAAGTTTTTGCAGTATTTTCTCCAGTAATCCAGCCATTCCAAATCTGTACCGGGTTCGCAGAAGAATTCCAGCTCCATCTGTTCAAATTCTCTGGTACGGAAGGTGAAGTTACCGGGTGTGATTTCGTTACGGAAGGATTTGCCAATCTGACCGATACCGAAGGGCAGTTTTTTTCTTGTGGTTCTCTGCACATTTTTGAAGTTTACGAAGATACCCTGTGCGGTTTCGGGACGCAGATAAACCACGTTTTTCGCATCCTCTGTTACGCCCTGGAAGGTCTTGAACATCAGGTTAAACTGACGGATATCTGTGAAGTTATGCGCGCCGCAGGAAGGGCATGCAACCTGATTATCGTCTACGAATTTCTTCATTTCTTCATTTGTCCAGCCGTCTACAACCACTTCGGGCATATCGTGGGATGCCATGTGGTCTTCAATCAGCTTATCGGCGCGGAAACGCTCCTTACATTCCTTACAGTCCATCAGAGGATCGGAGAAGCCGCCAACGTGACCGGATGCCACCCATGTCTGGGGGTTCATCAGGATTGCACAGTCAACGCCGACATTCTTGGGGTTTTCCTGAATAAATTTCTTCCACCATGCTTTTTTCATGTTGTTTTTCAGCTCTACACCCAGAGGGCCATAATCCCATGTGTTTGCCAGACCGCCGTAAATTTCGGAACCGGGGTAAACAAAGCCTCTGTTTTTTGCCAATGCTACGATTTTTTCCATAGATTCTACTGCCATTTGAATTCCTCCTTATTTCTGTGGGACTCACCAATGTATCTTGCAAGGGACGAATAGAAACTAGAAAAGCTCCCGTCTCCTCGCTGTTCAGCAAGGGACGAAAGCTCTTAAAATCTTCCGCGGTTCCACCCTCGTTGATTGATGCCGACGCATCAACCCTCTCTTGTGACACTGCTCCAAAGTGCCCTTCTCTGTTTCGCATCGCTGTCTTGCACCAACCGACAGCTCTCTGCAAATGCTCCGCAGATACTCCTCTTCTTCATCGCAGTAATGATTAACTTGTGGTTTATGATAACGCTTTTCTCTTTTTCTGTCAAGGCAAAAAATTGCACTTAAATCCATGTATTTTTCCGTCTTTCTGCAAAGGAATAGACAAAAAATGTACGATACTTTATTCACTGTTCAAAAAAATCGCGTGTTTTCAGCCTTATGCCCATGTGAACCTCCAAATATTTCCGCAGGATAAAGGTCAGCTGTTCGAGTGCTTCGGCGGAAAGCTGAAAGCCAAACGCCGCGCGGCTCTCTCTTTCCAGCACAAACCGAACCGCCCTTCGGACGGCATCCAGAACAAAAATGCTATCCTCTGTGCGGTGCTTTTCACAGTAAAACGCACCCATCCTGCCATCAAAATAGAGTGTCCCCTCGCCTTCGCCGCAGATATGGCATACATCTGACGCAAAGAGCCCATTCAGCTGCAAAAGCTTCAATTCAAAGATACGGGAAATCAGCTTCGGCGGCAGAATCCCCCTATCCATCACAAGAAAGGCATAATACAAAAGCTCCAGCACAGCATCCTGCTCCATACC
>ERZ773183.2234-NODE-2234-length-13693-cov-37.218067_pt1 | contig 13693 bp, 9 predicted proteins | sample MGYA00580532_ERZ773183 | MGnify/ENA primary metagenome ERZ773183 (study PRJEB29015, sample SAMEA2737791) | human gut metagenome | biome: human gut; feature: human-associated habitat; material: faeces | place: China | collected 2012 ... | reverse complement strand
ACCTATATTTATTTGGAACTTGTTTTCATTTTATATATGTCTTTATGATTATTGGCTTATAATTGGAAGTTTCATATTTTATTTAAATCATAGTATTAATGGTATAGCACCAAAGAAACAAAAACTTCCCGTTTTAAGTTGTTTATTCCAAGTGCAGGCAGGAGTATTGCTATTGAACATTGTAAATATTTTAGTCCCCGAACAGACTTGGGAAATAATGTTCAATATTTCTTATTCTACAGTTTCACCTTATGATAAATATACATTTGGAATGATAAGTGGTTTTACTGCTTTCTCTTCTATTATTATATATTATATCAGTAATAGGATTCTTTTTTTTATGAATTTATCTAAAGCGATTCTCATTTTCTCTTTTCTTTATTTCTTAGGTTTCTTTGTGTGGGGAAACTTTAGTGAGTTGTATAAACCTCTATTTATTTTATATGTAGTATTAGTTGAGATTTTAAATATTGTAGGAATTAATTATATATTTAAAAGGAGGATATATGAGAAATAAAGAAGGGCTAGTCGATGATTTGATAACATCAATTCCAGGAGAATGGAAATTTGATGAACAAGTATCACAACATTTCGACACTCATGTAAGAAAAAGTGTCCCATTGTACGAGGAAGTACAAAAGGCTGTTATCGAAATAAGTGAATGGTTTATTAGAGACAATAGTGTTGTATATGATTTAGGTTCCTCTACAGGAGAAACCATTTCTCTTTTATTACAAAAGCATTCAAGAAAAAAGAATGTGAGATTCATCGGAGTCGAAGAAAGTTTACCAATGATAGAGATTGCAAGAAAAAAATGTAGTAGCGAATTAGTTCAATTTCTACAACAACATATAGAGGAAATAAATGAATTAGCTAATATAGATTTAGTTTTATCATTGTATACGTTACAGTTTTTACCTTTATGGAAAAGAAAAAAAGTCTTACAACGGATATATAATGGATTAGTAGAAGGTGGAGCTTTTATATTTGTAGAGAAAATAAGGGCGGAAAATTCACTGTTTGAGGATATATGGAATGACTTGTATTGGGATTTTAAGCAAGAAAATGGTTTGAATGAACAACAAGTTATAAAAAAGGCTCAAAGTTTGAGAGGCGTTTTGATTCCATTGAGTCTTACAGAGAATTTGAGTCTACTATCTGATGTCGGTTTTCAATGTATGGATACTTTCATTAAATGGCACAATTTTGCAGGAATTATAGCTGTAAAAATGCCTTCGAAAAATGATATAGAAGAAAATACTTATTTAAATACAGATAAAAATAATAAAATACAGCAATGAATACAAAGTTGATAATTCACATAGTAATTAGTTTGATCTCATTAAGTGGATTAATTGTTTATTATTACGCATTTCTACTAGGTTACAAAAAACATAATTCTCAATTAAAAAAACAATCAAAGCTTCCGGAAAAGTTATATTTTATGAGCACTTATCCAGCACTCATATGGTATGTATTACCCTTTATAGAGCAACCAAGGATGCATGGAATATATGACTGGTTAAATGGCGAATTTGTTTTTTTTAATGTTTTGTATATTCCAGTTTCTTTTCTGTTGTTTGTATATTTCTTTGGCATTTGGGGTAAAAAGTCTGTTTCTCAAAATATTGAAGCTACTAAAAGTGCATTTTATGCCCCAAGTAAATTGTTAACAGAAGGAATATATGCAAGAGTTCAACATCCAATGATCATAGGGGATATATTAGGACATTTTTCTTTGGTGTTATTAACAGGTGGAATCTACACTTGCATTTTATTCCCTATATATGTATTTATAGATCTCTTTATGATAAAAATACAGGTTAAGTATTCTTTAGAACCATATTATAAATCAGAACTTATAGTTTATAGAAAGAAAACCCCTGTTCTCCTTGATCAAAAACTATTATTTATAGTTTTATTTATGGCATTGTTGGTTATTTGTAATTTTTTAAATTATACAAAAATAATATGATTTATTTTAGCTGGGCCACCCAAATTATTTTGGCCATAATTTCATTTCTTTGGTTGATTCCTTATTATATAGCATTTAAGGTTGGGAATCGTAAATATATGTCTAAAACACTAGATTTATCTTGCAATAATAGATATACATTAATGTATTATTCGGGCTTTTTTATATCTATTCTTTGGTATATTATGCCCTTCTTAAATCAACCTCGCTTCAAACTAAACATTTTTTCTTTGTTTGACATAAAAGTAATACTGTTGGAAAATGTTCTTTACAATATTATCCTTATTGCATTAATTGGATATTTTATGTCTGTTTGGGGTACTAAAGTGGTAAATTGTAATCTGCAAGCAACCAAAGATAGGTTTTTGCATCCTTCAAAGTTAATAACGGAAGGTCCCTATAAAAAAGTGAGAAATCCGATGATAATGGGAGATCTATTTTGTCATTTAAGTTTTATTCTTCTGCTTGGAGCCATACATACATTATGTTTATATATAATTTATATATGTATTAATCTTGTAATTGTATATATAGAAAATAAATATTCATTATGTATACATTTCAAGAAAGAATATGAAGAATATGCTAAAAAAACTCCAGCTTATATGAATCAGGAATTATGGCTGTTTGCTATTTTCTACTTGGTAATTATTGTGACAAATATTTGTCTAACTACGACAATATATATTTAAATAAATAATGAAGAAAAAAGAAGGATTATCTAGGTTACTGGAAATTGCGGGAGAAAAAAAAAGTTTATTGCTTTTCTCCGGGTTATTTTCCGCTATAAGTGCATTATGTATACTTATACCATTTTGGTCTATATATGAAATATTAAAGGAATTGCTTGTTCATGCTTCTGATTTATCTACGATAGATTCTGAGCTAATGATCAGTTGGGGGTGGCTTGCTTTTATTGCTTTGATTGTGGGTGTACTATTTTTGTATGCGGGATTAATGTTATCTCACATAGCCGCCTTTCGTATTTTATATGGGTTAAAAATAAAACTTTCAGAGCATATAGGTCAGTTGTCTTTGGGATATTTAAATTCGACATCTATCGGTTGTATAAAGAAAATCATGGAACAAAATGTCGAAAAAATAGAGCATTTTATAGCTCACACTATTCCCGATTTGGTGAATGTGTTTGCAACCATAACTTTTATGTTTATTATCTTTTTTTCTTTAAATGGTTGGATGGCATTCACCGCTCTATTATGCATACTTTTAAGTATAGGAATGCAATTTTCTAATTTTGTAGGGAAAAGAGCTACTGCACTTACGAAAATCTATTTTGATGTCCAAGAACGCATGAGTGCTTCAGCTGTTCAATATGTGAGAGGTATGCCAATTATAAAGATATTTGGACAAAGTATACGTTCTTTTCGGCAGTTCAATGCCGAAATCGAAGCGTATAAAACATTTGCTTTAAAATGCTGTAATAACTATCAAAATGGTATAATTGCATTTATTATTCTGTTGAATTCAATAGTCACGTTTATTCTTCCTGTAGGAATATTAATAATGACCTCTGATCCTAAAAACATCTCATTAGCTGCAATTTATCTTTTTTTCATCGTGATGGGGCCCGGAGTAGCTTCCCCTGTATATAAACTCGCATTTTTAGCTTCAGGAACTGTAGAAATTAATGAAGGAGTAAAACGTATAGACAAAATATTTGAGGAAAAAAAACTATGTGAACCAGTTGTTCCTCAAATACCTCAGACGTATGATATTGAATTCAGAAATGTAAGTTTTGCTTACGAAGATAGAGAAAATATGACAAAGACAGAAGCGCTGAAGGATATCTCTTTTATCGCTCGACAAGGTGAAGTAACAGCTTTGGTTGGACCTTCTGGGTCAGGGAAGTCAACAATAGCCAATCTCATTCCTCGCTTTTGGGATGTTTCCTCTGGAGAGATTTTAATAGGGGGAATAAACATAAAAAATATTTCCTCACCCCAATTATTGGAGATCGTGTCTTTTGTATTCCAAGATACGTTTCTTTTCAATGATACCATATATGCCAATATTACAGCAGGAAATACTCAAGCTAGTTTATCGGATGTTATACAAGCTGCTCAAGCTGCCCAATGTGATGATTTTATTCGAAGTCTTCCTAAAGGATATGATACGATTGTCGGAGAGAGAGGCGTTTTTCTTTCTGGAGGAGAGGCACAACGAATTTGTATAGCTAGGGCTATTTTACGAAATTCTCCTATTTTAGTATTAGATGAAGCAACAGCTTTTGCTGACCCAGAAAATGAATATAAAATACAACAGGCCTTACAAAAGTTAATAAAAGGTAAAACTGTTATTATCATAGCTCATAGATTGTCTTCTATCACCTCTGCTCATCAAATTCTTGTTTTTAAGGAAGGATGTTTAGTTCAAAAAGGAAGACATGACGAACTTCATGTTACTACAGGCATATATAAAAATATGTGGAATGCTTATATAAATGCACATAACTGGAAGTTAAATCTAAAAAAATGAAATAATATGATTACAAAGGCTATAAAACATATTACTATAGGACAAACCAAACGTTTATACAAGCCTGTGGGGTATACAATGCTTGCAAACTTTATAAATATAGTTCCCTTTTGTCTTTCAATAGAAGTTATAAATACCCTTTTTAAAGCTTTTGATGGAACTGGAACTCCTCTAAACATATCTAAATTATGGGGGCTGATTGTGATAATGTTTGTATACATAATTTTTATGATTTTTGGAGAAAAGAAATCCTATAATGCAAATTTCCGGGAAGCATACAATATTAGTGCAGAAGGTCGTATTGCTTTAGCCGAACATTTACGCAAGTTGTCATTAGGTTTTCTTTATAAAAAAGATTCTGGAGAATTATCTTCCATGTTAATAACTGATTTTGCTATGACAGAACAAGGGATGTCGCACCATCTTCCTCAATTGCTTGGTGCACTGGTCATGCCTATTTTTGCTTTTTTAGGTTTATTGTTCGTAGATTGGCAGATGTCTATTGCTATGTTTTTATCCCTTCCTATTTCTTTTTTAATACTTATTTTCACTTCTAGTATTCAAAAGAAACTAGGGCAAACTCAAATTCTGGCTAAAATACGTGCCAGTAGCAGAATGGAAGAATATTTACAAGGTATACGTGTTATCAAAGCATATAATATGACTGGAATAAAGTTCATCCGTTTACAGGAAGCATTTAATGATCTCAAACGTGCGAATATCAAAACAGAAGCTCTGATTGGACCTATTGTCATGTTGTCTGTAACCCTTCTTCGTATGGGACTTACTTTGATGATATTATGTGGTACATACCTTTTAATTGGAGGAAAACTTTCTGTTGCTATTTTTGTGATGTTCCTTATCGTTGGCTCCAGAGTTTTTGACCCACTAACATTAGCACTAATCAATCTTGCAGAATTCCGTTATTATTCTATTGCAGGTGAACGTATTTTGAATTTACTAAATGAACCAGAAATGTCAGGAACACAAGATGCCCCGGAACAAGGAGATATTATATTTAGAAATGTATCTTTTGGGTATAATGATAAATATATCCTACATGATATAAGTGTTACAATGAAACAAGGTTCTTTAACTGCTATAGTTGGGCCTTCTGGAAGTGGAAAAAGTACATTGATGAAACTTTGCGCTCGGTTTTATGATCCTGATAAAGGTGTAATATTATTAGGTAACAAAAATATACGAGAGATTGATCCTGAGAAACTTATGCAACGCATTTCAATGGTATTTCAGGACGTATATTTATTTCAGGATACCATAAAGAATAATATTCGATTTGGTAAAGAGAATGCTACAGATAATGAGATAATAGAGGCGGCTAAAAAAGCTCAATGTCATGATTTTATAATACATTTACCTCAAGGATATGATACAATGATAGGTGAAGGTGGATGTACCTTATCTGGAGGAGAAAAACAGAGAATCTCAATTGCACGTGCTATATTAAAAGATGCTCCTGTAATTTTATTAGATGAAGCAACAGCTTCTTTAGATCCAGAAAATGAAGTGGAAATACAGTATGCAATCAATTCTTTAATACAAGGTAGAACTGTTATAGTTATAGCGCATAAACTAAAAACAATAAGTGATGCTGATAAAATTATTGTTTTAGATGGTGGAAATATTGTAGAACAAGGGACACATGAACAATTATTAAAAGATGAGGGATTATATGCTCATTTATGGGATATTCAAGAAAAATCCTGTAATTGGAAAGTAAATGTATAGAGATGGCATAAGGAAAATCAAAGCCGACTCCGGAGCTTTTTGGGGGGAGGCGGTTTGGCGGCGTTTCCGCCGTTAAACCGTCCTGTTTTCGTTTAACGAAAAGACAACTTGCTGTTTGCAGGAGCAGACCACGTTTATCCAATAATTATTGTGTATCAGCCCATTGTATGGCTATTCTCCTGTGATTTTCGGGGCATTTCCATCAAATATTTGCCGACAGCTCTCCCCATTAAAGGGTGGATATCTCTCCATAATTATGTGACTTACGCTCATAATTCAGGAATAAGGAGACGAATATACGGGAAATCTGTCCTTTATATACCCTATTGTCCATTAATGGATTGTTACTTTCACACATCTACAAATGGAGAGTGGCAGTGAGTCGTATATGCTTCATGGTTTTTCTGCATTATCTCCATTAATGCGTACATTTGTTTATATTCAAATGAGAGCATTTGCTACAACGTACAAATAAATTATATCATTGTTGCTTTTTTGTTATCCATTCTAATAAAGTAAGAATTAATTCGCTTATTTATAATGTGATAATGTGTTTAGTAGGTTAGTCGCCCATTTTCCAGTAGTGGAACAGCATTTGCGCATTGGCTGCGGTAATCAGCCGTACTTGCGCCTGTTGTATTTCCGAACCGACAGCATTTATAAATGCGTCAAAGTTCGTCTTTTCTATGTTATGTCCGTTGTTGCTCATCTTATGATATTTTCAGAATACAAATATACTTCAATGGTGGTAATCTATGAAACTAATTGATACTTTTATAGTTGATTAAACTTGTTCATGGCGTTTGCCCTGATGTCATCCGCTATGTCAATGTAGGGCTTCATGGCTTTGTAATCACTGTGTCCAGTCCATTTCATAACCACCGGTGCCGGAATTCCGAGTGCCAACGCATTACAGATGAAAGTCTTTCTTCCGGCATGGGTACTTAACAATGCGTATTTGGGTGTGACTTCATCTATGCGCTCATTTCCCTTGTAGTAGGTTTCCCGTACAGGTTCGTTGATTTCTGCCAGTTCACCCAGTTCTTTCAGATAATCGTTCATCTTCTGATTGCTTATGACAGGCAATGCCATGTGGTTCTCGAAATGAACATCCTTGTATTTTTCAAGAATGGCTTTGCTGTGGTCGTTCAGTTCGATTATCAGGCTGTCCGCAGTCTTGACTGTGGTGACTTCAATGTGGTCGGGTTTAATATCACTTCTTTTAAGGTTACGAACATCCGAATATCGTAAACTCGTGAAGCAGCAGAACAGAAAGACATCCCTGACACGTTCCAAATACTGTTTGTCATGCGGTATATGATAATCTTTCAGTTTGTTCAGTTCATCCCATGTCAGGAATATTACCTTTTTAGGGGTTGTTTTCAATTTGGGTTTGAATGCGTCGTATGCAATGTTCTGATGATGTCCTTTTTTGAAGCTCCAACGCAGGAACCATTTGAGAAATCCCATTTGTTTACCGATGGTGCTGTTTCTCATGTCCTTTTTGTCACGCAAGAAATTGACATACTCATTTAGCCCGAATTCGTTGAAGTATTCAAAGGTTACATCCTCCTTGAACTCTTTGATGTGATTTCTCACCGCTGCAAATTTCTCGTATGTGGATGCCGTCCAATTATTCTGGTTGCCACACTCTTTTACAAACTCATCAAACACTTCCCAAAAACTAATCGGTGCTTCTTCCTGTTGTTCTTCACTGCTCTCTTTCATCCGCAGATTGAACGCATCCTTTAGCTGTTGGGTGGTGGGCATGGTTTCCTGCACCTCAAACTCCTTGAACACGTTTTGCATTTCGGCATAGTATTTCAGCAAGTCTGCATTGATTTCGGATGCGCTTTGTTTCAGCTTGTTGGTGCATCCGTTCTTTACCCGTTGTTTGTCGGCATCCCATTTGGCTACGTCAATCCGGTAGCCTGTTGTAAACTCGATGCGTTGGCTTGCGTATATGACACGCATACGGATAGGCACGTTCTCTACGATTGGCACACCGTTCTTCTTCCGGCTCTCCAATGCAAAAATGATGTTACGTTTGATATTCATAATTGGGTGCGTTTGAAATTCTACACCCAAATATACACCCAAAAATTGAAATAGCAAAAGGCATTTAGAAAGATTTAGATTTACTCTGCATTGTAGATAATATATGATTATCAATGATTTGCAATTTTATGATATTTTCTGAAAGCGTAGGTTCGGGAGCCTGTCTCTCCGCTGGAAAGAATTGCAAAACAAAGAAAATCCCTGTAAACTAATAATTTACGGGGATTTTTTATTTTTGGTACATAGCAAAAATAAGCATATCAAAGCATTCTTTCGGTGTACTATTCGGTGTACCTGATCGCTTTTAATACTATGTACACCTATTTGGTAATGTAATCATACAGAACAAAATGTAGATATCTAACGTAAGATATACTATCTCTCTTTCTCGATAAAAGTAGTGACAATAAAGTTGTCATAACTATAATAATTATCGTACATATACTCATATATCTCCATCATTATGGGTTAAGATAGGGATACTGTTAAATGTTATCATGCTTTGCTAATGTCTTTTTTCTCTGTAATAGATGTGAAATGCCTATTGCTAAAAGCAAATAAAAAACAAGAACTTGGTTCGCCAACCATACAAAAATGAAATTATCAATGTTGGGGGGAAGATATGCATCATTAGGCGAATATCTAACCCCATCCCAATATTCTTTTAATTCTTCTATTTTAAAATAGTAGGTGTAAGACCATATGTTAAAACATAACAAAATGATGGTTGAAATTACTCTCAAGGCTATTTTATGCAAAACAATATCCCAAATTACAAATAATAACAGTGCAATTATCAACAAGAATGCTTGTAAAAAAGGAGTGAAATTCATGCCTCCATTTGTATCTACTATACATATAGTCCATCTTAAAATACCTATTATTATTCCAAATAGGAGAAAATAGACCGTATGGTGTATCTTGTTTTTTATGCTCATTTTCCAGAATTGTTGTCAGCTTGGACGTTTGCATACTCTATCCGTATGCAATTCTCACTATTCTTTTCTTTTTTGTATGATGCTCCCTCTCTGTTTCTGAACGTTGTCCATGCAGCCGAAAGTAATATCATATAGCCACAAAGATAAAGAAAGAAATAGAAAAACCGACAGAGTAGTTGGTTCTATTTTATTAAAGTACTTTTCACGGGGATTTATTGCTGTCTTATGTTGCCTGCAACCAGCATTTTCAAGCTTTCGGCAGTGAATTGAGGCAGTGCAGGCTTCGTGGCGTGACAGTTTCTTTAGCAGCAATTCATTTTTATTCAACGCAGTAAAATGATATTTGTTATATATCTGTTTTAGCTTTGAATACGGGGAATGTTCTCTGTATTTCTGTTTCAAATCCAAACCAATAGCCGCATTTTGTATTTTCATCGAGCGGAAGAAAGCAAAGTCGTAGATTACTTTTATATCCTCCATATATCACTTCCCATTTCTCAGGTGGAATCTGATGTTTGGTTTTTACTTTTTCTGCCGGAGTCTTTTTTAAGGATATGCCAGCTTCTATCCAAGCAATGCTTGCTTGGATTTTATATTCAGGATAGGCCAGTTTGCAATATTCATAAAGTATAAGCCCGCGTTTCTCCAAACTCATAGGCTGGTCTATCAGATTTACCTGTATCAGATATTTAAGGAAGTTATGTAGAAAATCTTTGTCATTTAATATTAACTCTCTGGTTAGTGTATGCCAGGCGGGAGTATTGTAGAAAGCATCTAACAGGCGAGACAGCCGGCGGGCGGTTTGCAGTTCTCCAACGCTGATTTCGTTGGTTTCCAAAACTTCGTAAGGAGGAAAGGGGGAATAGCGTATTCCAAGTTCTTCTGCCCGTCGACGCATTTCCGTACCTGGAAGCAATTTGAGTGATTCTAACTGTATCTCTCCTGCATTGTATCCGGCAAGGGTATATACATCTTCAAATATTTCATAGAGGTGATAGAGGGGAAGTCCGGCAATGAGGTCGGCATGCGTTTCCATATTCGGGAGCGAGCATAGAAATTTCAGCCCTTTTAAGGCATCGGATAATTTTCCCATACGGTGGCTTTGCTCAAGAACAGGTTCGCGCAAACTTTGAATTCCCGCTTCGAGGTGAAGCAGACCTTGTGGCAATTGTTTCAATTCTTCTTTCAGTTCTTCGGAAAGAAGAGCTGGATGTATCTCTAAATGAAAATGTATATCGGGATATTCTAAAAACAGCTGAAGCAGTTCTTTTGCGCGATGCGTATTGTAGTTGAATGTACGGTCGAGTACACGTATGTTTTTGATACCGTGTTCGTGAATGGTTTGAAGCCGTTGGCGGATGTTTTCAATGGAGAGTGTACGTATAGGTTTTTCGCCGCCGCTGACGCAAAAGGCGCATGTGTTGAAACATCCGCGTGTGGTTTCAAGTTGCACAAACGGTTTGTCCCAATTGAAGAAACAGCTTTTTTCGGGTGGAATGAGTCTGGAAAAGTTTAAGACATGGGCTGTTCCATTGTCTCTGTATTGCTTGTCAGTGTCCAAATAGCATAGTCCGGCAATATCATTCCACAGTTCTGGTTGGTTCCAGCAAGTCAGCCATTGGGGAAAGACTTCCTCGCCTTCTCCTCTGAATACGCAGTCCACAAAAGGGTACTTGCGCAGAAATAACTCATTATTTCCGAGGAACTCCGGACCGCCTAATATGAGACATGCTTCGGGAAGTAATACTTTCAGCCTTGAAGTAATATGTAGCAACTGTTCGTGATTGAAAAGCCAGGTTGTTGCAGCTATGATGTCGGGTTTATGGCGGTAAGCTTCGTCTACAACGGTTCCTACATTCTCATTTATCGTGGCAGATACTATTGCCCATTCAATAGATGGGTCGTTTGCTATCTGTGCATGTAGCGCAGGAAGTGCCAATGAAGAATGAGCGTAGGAACTATTTAGGTCTATCCAAAGAATTTTCATATCTGATTAAGTTTCGTCTTTGCAAAGATAGATGATTTTACTGTTAGGATAAATAAAAAAGTATATATTTGCGAACAGTTAGTAAATCCGAATAGGTTCAAATGCTATGAAAAAATTCCTTTATATCTGTTTCTTATTTTGGGTGAACAGCGTTTTTTTGATGGCTCAGGAAAAAAAAAGAGAGTGGACAATCTTCACTTTATACGGATCAATATATTACAGATATATATATGAGTGAACCCGACCGTGCCTTGCAGTTACTGGATGAAGCTGAAAAGAAGAAGGTAATGATGCCTGCGCGCATAAACGATTTGCGGAGTATGGTCTATCGTAATAGATATCAGTGCAAATTGGCTTTTCGTTATGCACGGAGAGCTTATGTTCAGGATTCCATTGCTGGTAATAGTCCTGAACATTTGCTTAAGATGACGATTGCATTGGCGGAGTTATCAAGTTTGTTGAGTGAATATGAGGTGAGTAACCGGTATGTTGTTGAAGGTATCAGGCAAGCGAGGGATATGGAGAATAAGCGGGCAGAGGCTAAACTGTTGTTCTGTATGGGAGAAAATAAGCGTTGGCTGTCTTTTAAAAAGGATGCTTACGAAACATTTGATGAAGCTATTCAACTTTTGAGGGATGCTGACGATGCATATGGTTTGCGTATGCTTTCTTATTTCAACGGGGTTAAAATGAGTTTTTTGATAGATGATGGATTAATAGATGATGCGTTGTCCGTTGGGCTATATCGACAGAAACTGTTGGATAAAATGGAAGGCAAGGAAGGAATACAAGCTGCTTATTTGGACTTACAGAAGTCTTATCTGTATTCCAAACTGGCTTATTTGTATTATTGTTCGGGTGATAAGGAGAAAGCAGAGGAATGTTTTATAAAATATAAGTCTACTTTGGCAGCTTCAACTCCTGCCGGGAAATACGATGCTACTCCCTATTTGTTTGTGACAAGCCGGTATAGGGAGGTTTTAGATAATTGTCGCGAGCTGAAAGAAGTTTTTAGGAGAGAGGATACAATTAATTATCAGTATCGTGGCATTTTGTCTAAAGAGATAAAAGCTTATACTGGTTTGAAGGAATATGAAAAGGCAGTGAAGCTAAGTACTGTTTTCATTGCTTTGACTGACAGCATATATCAGCGTGAAAAAACAAATGCGGCACTGGAATTAGAAACCTTGTACGATGTTAATGAGAGAGAAGCCCACATTGCAGAACAAGCTTTAAAATTGAAGATACGGACAATTTCTCTGGCTTTTATTTTTTTTATAGTACTGCTGGTCTTGTTTTTTCTTTGGAAGGTTTGGCTGCAGAATCGTAATATCAAAGAAAAGAACAGGGCATTGGTGAAGTATGTAAATGAGGCGCTGTCAGAGCAAAAGAAGAAACAGCAATCGCCTGGTGAAGATGATAAGTCTATTCTGTATAATGACTTGGATACAGAATCTTCCGACATTGATAAAGAGTATGAAATCAATAAACAGGTCTTTCAGAAATTGGATTCTTTGATAAAGAGAGATGAATTGTATCTTTCTGCTGATTTGTCAAGAGAAGATTTAGTCAGAATGGCGCATATGAATAATACCCGTTTTGCTAAGATGATAAAAGAAAATACGGGTACTAATCTGAGTGGTTATATCAATGAGTTACGTTTGAATCATGCTATACATTTGTTGAAGGAACATCCTGAATATACTTTACGTGCTATAGCTGAGGCTTCCGGCATTAATAGTATGCCTACTTTTCATAGTCTGTTCAAGAATAAAACGGGAATGACACCTTCTGAATTTAAAAAGACCCAAATGGATATGAAACAATAAATTATTGTTATACAATATTATAAGACTTTTCTTTATAAACTTTAGGACATTTCTTTATAGCAAGAGCTTTTAAATTAAGATGCTTCATGCAGAAAAGCTTTTCTTTGCAGTATAAAAACATTGCTACGTATATATTTTGTTGGCTGATGCCATATAATATACGCCAAAGTAATGTATGGATATATTTTATGCAATAATAAACAGGAGTTGAATTTGAGTGCTACTGGCGCAGTATGTGAAATGCACGAGAACAATTTTCTACGTTCTTTGACTGATTTGAAGAGCCCGGCTCTTTTGCACAGGGGACTGGTTTGGGGTTATCAATATGCAAGTCTATTGTAAAGAGTGCGGGAATGGAATCATAAGCGTTGGTTCCTAATCGGTGTGGAAAGTCTGTTTTGAGTGATTCTATTCTGCTGTTTGCAACTTATTGAAGGGATACTAAAGAGTATCCTAAGTTCTGTTTATTCTGGGGTCCCGTAGGTCGTTGAGATTTGCGGGACTCTTTTTACATTGACCCTCAACAAACGCTGCTTCCGAATCGTTCAATGCAAAAATAAAGGAGTTCCGCACACAATTCAGAGGAGTAAAGGACAGAGCTTTCTTGGGTCAATGTAAAAACCTGAGGGGTAAATTTATAAATTGTTATCTTTGTCTCCAA
>ERZ773183.2209-NODE-2209-length-13830-cov-2.794338_pt1 | contig 13830 bp, 12 predicted proteins | sample MGYA00580532_ERZ773183 | MGnify/ENA primary metagenome ERZ773183 (study PRJEB29015, sample SAMEA2737791) | human gut metagenome | biome: human gut; feature: human-associated habitat; material: faeces | place: China | collected 2012 ... | reverse complement strand
AGCCTGGAAAGCAGTCTGGTTTTATATAAACCGATATCGTTTACGATAGATTTTTTCATAAGCTTTAATGGTATCCTTTACTGAATTTACTGACAGGAACAGATGGTGATTGAGCGGCGGTACTGCGAGAGCAGGTTTTCCGCATTTTCGGATTCTGTCATATAATAGGTACGTCTGTGGCGTGCAACCGTGTGGTGGATATCACCTCCGGGACCCTGGCATACGCCGTTTGCCGCCAGATAATCTTTTTCCTTGCGGGAAATTCTTATAATGGTAAAGACCTTCTTTCTTCTGTATTTTCCGGAAAAGGAGGGGCCGGCGGCGATACTGTCAGAACAACAGCACCGCCGCCGGTTAAGATGTGAAGAGGATAGTACGGCTGTATGGGGGAGCTGCAGCCGGAATATATGTAAGCTTAAAAGCCGGCAATAAGTGATGGGCATCGGGGATATTCATTGACATTTCCATTTTCTGCGCAGTGGGAAATGGTTTGAGAGTTTGTTACTCTCTCATAATAAACACGCTGTGAAAGGCTTGAGAACGCAGAAAAAATGGTAAAAATCGAACACCTGTTCCGTATTTTTGCTTTTTAAATAAAATTTGACAGAAAAGCCTCCTTATTTTGACGGTATAAGGTGTTAAGCATCCGCCTTCCATATTTTATGCTGTATTTCTTTTTGCAGTGGGGGTTATTGTTTTCTTCTGAAACGTCCAGCGCAATTTCTATCAGCCTGTTTATGGTTTTCATGTTGCCGATTTTAATCTTTTTAATAGAAGAGATGAATTCGTTTGTCACTTCGTCAAATTCGGAGATAAAGTCTTCTTCTTCGAAACGGTCATGATTCCGTTTAATAAAGCTGTCATAATCGGAAACAAGCTTCTGGATTTTACTGATCTGCCGGTCATTCGCCTTTCCGTCCAAATGGCGGATGAATTGTTTGGTCGGGATCGTGCTTTCCTGGCTGGCACTCTGGATCTTGTCCAGCCAATACTGAAGCCAGTTCATGGGACAGACCAGCTTCGGATTGATCCTGTCGCTGATTTTCGCTTTTTTATCCCGGATTTCTTCATAAGGGACATCCTTGCCCTTTTGGGAAACGGAAATATTTTTTACATATTTAATAAAGAAAGGATAGTCTTTTTTCTCGTCATGAAGCGTGGGGTTCATGCAGGGCATTTTTTTAATGCGTTCGATTTCCGACAGGGCGTCCACCTCATATTCTCTTTTGCAGCCGTCAATGATGACCTGGGCGAGGACGGACAGGATCACGAAGTTGTCATATAATTCCCGGCTGGGGGAGGTCCAGTAGTAGGTGAGGGCCAGCTGGGCCAGATTGCTGGATTCCCCGATACCGCGCCGGGACAGGGCGAATTTGTTATCCATCCGGGCGTATTCAAGGGGTGTTTTGCGATAGGTTACCCCGCTTTCCTTCAGTCGGTTTACGATGGTTGGGAATTTTTCATAGCAGATCCCCGCATATTTGACAAAGGTGGGATGATTGGTCACGAAGAAAAAATCCGAATCGTGATCCAGGCCGTTGCCTCTGTCCTGAATATCGGTGCCGATACAGTTTACGACGATGATATTGCTGCTGAAAGGAAAGTAGGTCTCCATTTGCGGGCTGTAATGATTGTGAAGGTAACAGATATTGTTGGGGGAGTTATGGGGGGAACGGAAAGCGCAAAGGAATTCCCCGTCACCAAAACGGCTTGTATAGCACTGGATGGTACCGTCTTCATGCAGTAGGGTGGGATCCTTTTTCCAGTCGCCGCCGGCCGCATACAGAAGAAGGGCATAGGGATTGCTGCAAATAGTCAGGTTGTCCCCGTTGACCATAATTTTCCCGCTTCTTAATTTATTGACATATGTCCGTATGATCTGCCTTTTTTCATACCGGTACCATTTACTGTCTGCAAAAGCAGGGTTCTTTCGGTATAAATCGGCCATCATTTCATAGTGGTTGACCTCGTTGGCATTTTTTCTGAGAAATTTTTCAAACTCCTGATCGTCGGATTTCAGTAATTCCACATAACTTACGCTGTAAGCGGCGATCTCCTTCACGTCATCTTTGGTGCAGGGGAGGGTGTTGAGCATCTGGTAGCTCATCTGCTGAACATCTCCCAGCTTGCTTTCATGATCGGTCTTAACGATTCCGAAGCAGGAACCGCCGGCATTAACCCTTCTGCACCAGTAAAGATAAGCTTCTTCCGGAGTATTTCCCATCAAATCCATGAATTTGATCCATTTGACGGCATTGTGAGTGGTAATAAGCTTGATGTCCTTTGCATAGTGCCATTGGCCGAACATATCCTGTATGCGCCAGGTATTATAATCGAGACCGTTATCCCTGCACCAGTCCTGCATAAATTTTTGAATGGAGCATTTAAAGGCACAGGCTTTAAAAAAATGATTCCGAAGCAGCGCCATACCGTTGACCCATTCCGGAAGACAGGAGGCTTCCATAAGCCCCATGCCGTCCCACATGGTATTTTTGACATCTGTTTGCTCACAGGCGACGACACATTTCTTTTTGAGGGAAGGGACTTTTTTGAATACCTTATTGTATACGGGATTTCCCTGCAAATCCAGGTCAGAGCACGCTGCCTGGCTTTTTCCGTGGCGGCCTCATCCACGCAGCGTTCGAAGCCCTCGTAATCCTCGGCTTTGACAACGTTGGCCATAGTCGTGAAGAAGCTGTCCTGATCCTTCAGAATCAGAATGTCTTCTGCCGGGATGAAAAGAGTATCCAGGATTGTGCTTGTCGTGAGCGGGGCATAGGCGGACAGCTCCACAATTTTGGCATTTTCCACCGGCATTTTTTCGCCGAGGCCCATGGTCAGCCAGTCATATGCGGCGTCATACAATTTTTCATTCAGGAACATGACCTGGCCCAGCTTGGCTTTTGAACTGTTTCGGTAGAGCATTCGATAGTGTATGGTTTCCTCCTTTATAGTATTTCCCTGCCGATCCTTAGTGGGATAGGTAACCGAAACCCCTTCCTGGTAAAAAAGCTCCCTTATTTCTTCCTTGCTCTTTTTCACGTATTTATATTTATTCTGCTCCACTTTTTCCATAATGCGGCGGATGTTTTCCCGGGTGGCCTCATCATCGGCCTTATTTAGCAGATCGGTCAAATGCTTCCGTTCTTCTTCGTAGGAACGGGAACCAAAGTCAAAATCAAGGCAGATGATATCCTTTGTACTTTGGCCTTTCGTTACTTTCATTCCGTTTTTCTGAAGAAAAATGCGGAACAGACTGTGGTTAAATACGCCTGTGGTGTAGTCGTAACGGTCCCGGATGCCCAGATTGTAACCATACAGAGTACCGGCTTTCATATTCAGAATTTTAATTCCTGTTTCGTTCATTTAAGTTTCTCCCTTCCTTATTAAAAATGGCAGTGCAGGTTAATCATGCGGTGATCCTGAAAATCACTTTTCATTCGTGCAGGGCAGTTCGGTCCGTTTTTCCCGGTACAATTGCAGGGAACGGGCTATCCTGTCGGTGATGTGGGAAGAAGGATATTCGGTGCTGAAATCCGGCGGGCAGATGCTGCCGGCGTATTGCCGGTGGAATTCTTCCCGTGTGGGGACGGGGGGATTGTTATTTGCGGGAAGATAAGATTTCATGCGGTTCTTTATATGATTTTGCTTAATTTGTATTTTTATTTGGGTCATTGTTCTGCCTCCTGTTGTGAAATTTGAGTAACATTAGTGGGAATATACTCTATTTCTCCATTCGGGGAAAAAACGGGTGGTTCACAGCCAGGGAGATTACGGCCTCTCTTTTGGGCATCGGGTGCGGATATTTTTTCTCATTCCGTCTGTACCTGGTCAGGGAGCGGTTTGAAAAATACCCGGACGGAAGGAGAAAGCTGCATGGAAAAGAAAAGTCGAGTCCGGTTAATGGGACATGGGATATAGTAAGATATGGAATATAAAGGAAGAAAAAGAGTTGAAAAAACAGAACGTATGTTCGAATAAATATTGACAAGAACATATGTTCGATATATACTCAAGCTATCAAAGGGAACAAAAAAAGACCAATCCTCAAACGGTGTTGGCGCACCTCGGATTGGTCTTAAGCACATATTACATAAGCCCTTGCCCTGAAGAGCAGAAGGTTTATGAAGTACAGCAGAAGCTATACATCTGCATTATTACATAACAATTGTTGTATAGTCAAGCACTTCTGCAAAATTCCCTTTTACTATAAATTAACGTTCGGCTGTGAAATGAAAACGGCCAAACGCCAGCTTTACATACCCCTGTTCGGAGGCAGTACTGGAAGGCCGGATTCCGTCATTATCCGAAGCCTTTTCTTAAGTTTACGCTTATCCGGCAACAGGCATTGAAATGGAACAATAGTTTATAAGCATTTATTTCGGAGGTGAATTCATGGATAATACGCCTTTATTAGAGGAGTACTATGCCCAAAATGCGAAGAAGATAAGAAACATGGTAGATAAAATCCTGTCCGGCTTCGGCGGAGTGACACAGAAGGATTATGATGATTTTTATTCCCTGGCGAATGAGGTTTTTGTGGACGTGCTGCGAAGATATGACAGGAAACAGAGGTTTGATTCCTTTCTCTATAGCTGTCTGTCCAATCGGATAAAAACAGAAGTCACACGCAGAAACAGGGAAAAACGGAAGGCGGATCTCAACTCGGTTTCACTTGATACGCCCATAGGAGAGGGGGATACGGTGCTCGGAGATATCCTGGTATCGGATTTTCATATAGAAAAGGAAGCGGATAAAGAGAAATCTGTTTTTTCGGAGGAAAGGATGGCTGCCTATTTTAACGCATTATCAGATACCCAGCGTCAGATTGTTGAACTGAAAATGAACGGATTTACGAAGCCGCAAATTATAGAAAGACTGCGCATTACGGAAAACAGTTATAAGATAAATCTGGAGAAACTGAGGAATTTCGACAAGGTTCAGCTCTTGTTTCGGGGGAAAAAGAAGGATAAGAAATGTGTGGAGGAGGAAATTAATATGAGTCAGATATTAACGCAGACAGCAGAAAAAAGTAAACCGAAAAATTACCAGGTATATGCCATCATACAGAGAATGTATGACTATTCCATCCGTTTGGATCATCCGCTGCAGAGAGAATCCGAACAATGGAGCAATGTGATGAGGGGAAACCTCATATCGGATATCCTCCAGGATAATCCGATTCCTCCGCTGGTCTTTGCAGAACAGGTGATAGACGGAGTGGTGATTATCTGGGCCATTGACGGGAAACAGCGCTGTTCCAACGTGGAAAGCTTCCGTAGAAATGGCTTTCGGATCAGCAAAAATGTAGAGAGGTACCTGATCAAATACCAGACGGCGGCAGAAACCGAGGACGGAAAAATTCTTCTGGATGAGAACGGACTTCCCCGATATGAGGTGAAGGAATGCGATATCAGAGGGAAATGCTATTCGGATCTGCCGGAAAAACTGCAGCGGAGCTTCAACGAGTACAATTTTGAAGTGACACAGTATCTCAACTGCAGCAATGAGGATATCGAATACCATATAAGAAGGTATAATGCCTCCAAACCCATGTCGGTTGCCCAGAAGGGAATTACCCATCTGGGAGAACAGTATGCCCGTATTGCAAAGGCAATTGCGGAGAAGCATTTCTTCAAGGATAAAGGGAATTACAGGGTTTCGGAGTTTGCCAACGGGACAATGGACCGGGTGATTACCGAAAGTGTGATGGCTATCAATTCCCCGGAAGACTGGAAGAAAAAGAATGAGGATATCTGTACATATCTGAAGGAAAACGCAAGAATAATCCACTTTAATACATTTGAAGAATATATAGACAGGCTTGACGAGGTGATAACACCGGATGTATCGGATATGTTCAATTCCAGAGATTCCTTCCTGTGGTTCGGATTATTCCACCGTTTTGCCCGGCTGGGAATGGATGATGAAAGATTTGTCTGCTTTATGCAGGAATTTAAAAACAGTCTGCACAGCAGAAAAGTATCGGGAGTATCCTATGATGATTTAAAGGAAAAATCCACAAAGGATAAAAATATTGTAATCCGTAAGCTTAACCTGCTTGAGACACTGATGGATGAATTTCTGCATGTTAAGAAGAAGGAAACTGTTGAAAAATTCGATATTACCAGCGAAAAACTGCAGCAGTTTGTGGACGAGTTCAATGAAAGCGATATTGTAAAGATGATCCGGGTACGGCCTGAAAGAGAAAAAATAAAGATAGCGGTTCAGTCTCTCATGGTGGTTTCCGGAAAAACACAGCTTTCCGACAAGGCAGTCAGGGAATATATCGAAAGCAATTCTTTTGAGGATGATGTTATTTATGATACCCTCTTGTATCTTGGCGCGCTGAACGACTGGACGCTGAATGTGAATAATAATTCCAGGCTTTTTGAACAGGGAAATCTTCCGGCTTTGGTGGGAGTGGTGGCCTATGCTTACAGAAATGATATTGATGACAGTATCTGCATTGAATGGCTGGAAAGGTATGTGGAAAATTATGATACCGGGCACAAAACCCCGGAAGATGGCAGGAAGAAGCTTACGGATATAATCACGGATTTAAAACATTTTGTTTCCTATAAAAGGCACAGAACGGCATAGCTGTTCTGTCCTGAAAAAAGTAACTGTCTGCCGTAATTTTGTTTTCATTGCTTTTTTTACCGGGGGATAGTACCATATAACTAATACGTAATGTGGGGGACAGAATGAGTAACGGAATAAAATGGACCGGATATTTGTATATGAGCCTGCTCAGTTTTTCAGCCTTTCTTTTGGAATATGTCTCGATTTTTGTCATTGAAGGCTTCTTTCTGCATGTGGATATATGGAATTATACACCATACCAGAGAAGCATTCACTGCATTATCATGGCAGTTCTATGGGCGGCAGTCATCGGGAGTATCTTACTTTTTTCCTGCAGGCGCTATGATTTTCCTGTAAAGAATCTCGATACGGAAAAAATTTCTTCCCGAGACTGGATTGCTGCTTTTCTCTGTCTCGCCGCCTGTAAGGTTATGACCTTTATAGACTGGCATACATGGAAGATAATCGGAGAGGCGAAGGGAAAAAGTATATTTTCTTTTCTGACCCAATATCTTTACTATATATTCGAGGTGGGGCTTGTCCTACTAATTATCATGTTCGGGCAAAAAGCCGCGGAAACCGGACTGAAAAGAGAAAGCAGGATTCCTTTTGGAGGTATTATTCTGGCATTAACCTGGGGAGTTTTTCATTTTGTTTCAAGGGGAGTCGGCCTGGAAATATGGAATGGGATTTCCTGCATGCTGTTTTCGGTTTTGGGAGGAATCATGTATCTTAAGATGCGGAAAAGATGTCTTTACAGTTATTTGCTGCTCGCTGTTGGTTACCTGCTTTAGTTAAGGCAGCATTTAATAAGAGGTTAATGAAATGTATTTATATCATTTTTTCGATAAATCTACAGGGCCATTCCAAAATATATCAGATTTGTCTGTTGATGATGCAAAGGCCGTACTTAACGGAATAAAGCAGACAAAGCCGAATTCCCAATGTGCTCAAAGGCATGATAAATATGTTGAATACAGGCGTAATTGTGAAAATATAATCCGTTCTGAGTTTATAAAAAAGGGAGGAAAGATATCCAGAACCGTGCCGCACTACATGGTGGTTGAATTTAGTCCATGGCTGAGTACATGGTATGAAAACAGTGATTATATAAAAATTCCTGTTGAAGAATTTGATATGAATACACTTTCTTTTACCTATGGCGATTCCATGCCTACATTCAGCCCTACCATTAATGACGGCAGAGAATATCGTCATCAGCTTTATACTTATAACGAAATCCTGAAAATCATCGATAAATATGGCCTGCCGCAGGATTGGAATGACGATGGGAAATATGGTCCGGAAAGATACATTGAGGTGCATGTGTGGAGCGATGAAACAGTTGGTAAATACAGACACTGCACAGTTTGAAAAAGAGTGAGGGAAAAAAAGTGGAAGAAGTAAGAGAGTACGGGAAAAAGTCACAGCCGAAAATCAGATATTCTCAATTTGATGCCGAAGATATCCGTAAGGAACTGCTGGAACGCTACGGGATGGAAATGCCGGTGGAGTGCAGGCTGTTCGATTATGGAATGAACGATATATACAGAATAAAAACAAAGAAAGAGACTTATTTTCTGCGTATATCATTAGCCGGACTTCATACAAAAAAGGATTATGAAGAAGAAATGCACATCCTTAATATACTGATTCAAAATGGGATTAAGGCGGCTGTGCCGGTTAAGATGAAAGGCATGCCGGGACGGCAGGAGGATTATGTCTGGGAGCTGCATGCGCCGGAAGGAATTCGTTATGCCATGCTGTTCACGGAGGCACCTAACAGCCCGTCGGATGATAAAGAGAGCAGCGCCTGTAATTTGGGGAGCATGCTTGCAGGGATACACAATATATCCGACAGGGAGAAGTTTCAGGTATCCAGGCCGCCCATTGATATGTACCAGCTGGTGGAAAAACCACTCTCGAATATCAGGCCTTTTCTGGCAGACAGGGAACAGGATTTTTCTTTCCTGAAAGAGAGTGCAGAAAAACTGGCAGGATATATAAAGGGAAAACTGCCGGAAACTGCGCCTGTTTATGGATTCTGCCATGGTGATGTTCACAGCGGCAATGTATTTTTTGCAGGAGATAAGCCTACATTATTCGATTTTGACTGTATGGGTTATGGATGGAGAGCATATGACATCTGCGTCTATGCATGGAATGAAACATTTCTTGATGAAAACTATATAGAAGGCAGTGTCTGGAAAAAATATCTGGAAGGCTATGAATCCGTCAGGCCGCTTTTGGCAGAGGAAAAGGAAACCATCCCGGCATTCGCTGCTTTGCGGCAGTTGTGGTTAATGGGGCTTCATGCGGATGTCATGGACAGAAATGCCGGATGCTGCTGGTATCAGGATGATTATTTCGATAGTCAGATAAAAATGTTCCGTCTGTGGCTCGACAGATGCAGCTTATAAAGGAAAAACTCGGATAACAATTATGCCCCAAGGGAAGGAGACGACAAAAAAATGGAACGGAAAGAATTACTGGAAAATATCGCGCCCTGTTCCCTGATGTGTTATACCTGCGGCGGTTACAAAAACGGTGCCATATGCAAGCTGGCCGGAGAATTATCGGGCTATCTGGAAGGCATGTATGAATTTTATGAGAAGCATTCCGGCCCGGAGCAAAAATCGTATTTGGAACGGTTTCAAATATTTCAGGAAGAGCTCACAAGGATGGGTGAAGCGGGATGCGGGGGCTGCCGGAACGGTGAACATAACGGATGTAGTATCCGCGGCTGTTTCCTTTTGGAATGTGTGAAGGAGCATGAAGTGGACTTTTGCGGTGAGTGCCCTGAGTTCCCCTGTGATAAAGTACATAGTATCTTTGAGGAAGAGGTTTATTTACAGTGGCTGGAAGGCGGTAAAAGGATACGCGAAGCAGGCGCAGAACAATTCTGGGGAACGCCGGCGTGTTCCTCATTATGCAGGATATAAGAAGGGATTAGAGGAATAGCAGAAGCACGAAACAGATAAAAATAATCCGGTGAGGTGTTGAACGATTATGCCCCAGAACAAGGAAAATCTTTCTGCCAACGATGCATGGAAGGCAATAATTGAAAAATATCATATTTTGGAGCACATCGAGAAAGATGGATGCTTTCCTATTAAGGCCAGCCAAATCAAGGAATTCAGAGAGCCCCGGCTTATGGCAAAGTGGGACAGTACGGATGCGCTTCCCGAGGTGCTCCGCAAAAATAAGATCAACATTCTGCCGGACAGCCGCAGTTCCTATGTATTGGGGGACTTTCTTCTATATCAGGAGATTCCGCCGCTTGACGAACCGGTTACAAGGATGGAGCATGTGGAGCTTCCTGATTATGAATCCATTGACATAAATAATATCAGTTCGGAAGCCAATGCAATCAATGTGTTGATTATTTCCGGGATATTAAATGATTTTCTGGGAACCGGTGAAAACGTATCCACCTTCAACGGAAGGATGGGAACCGGATGTTTTACCTTTGAAGTGGATACCCACAGAGGAATCAAGCAAAAAATCTGTGTGAATAATGCACAGTGTGAAATTGACGGCGGCTTTGAAAATGAAGCCTCCGTGGTCATTATGGAAGCTAAAAATGTAGTACATGAGGATTTTCATATAAGACAGCTGTATTATCCTTACCGCCTGTGGAAGGATAAGGTGAAAAAGCCGATCCGGCTGATATTTTCCGTATATTCCAACCGGATATACCGTCTGTTTGAGTACCGTTTTAAAATACCGGAGGATTATTCTTCCATTGAATTGGTTAAATCCAAAAATTATTCTCTGCAGGATACGAAGATTACCAAAGAAGATTTGTGGGAGGTCAGGTATCATACAACGATCCGCACGGATGATATGAATGATACGGATATTCCGTTCATCCAGGCCAATTCCATGGACAGGATTATCTCCCTTTTGGAAAATCTGTATGAAAATCCGATGACAGGGCTTCAAATCGCGGAACTCATGGATTTTGAACCCCGTCAGTCCGATTATTACTTTAATGCGGGAAGATACCTTGGCCTGTTTGAGAAGCACGCGGATGATAAACAAAGGATAGTTTCCCTGACTCCCTTGGGTGAGAAGGTTTTCCGATTGAATTATAAGAAACGCCAGCTGAAGCTGGTGGAACTGATTCTGGAACATGAAATATTCGGCGCATTTTTTGATTCTATGATGCTCACAGGGCAGCTGCCTGATAAAAATAAAATTGCAGATGAAATGAGAAGGCTTCATGTCTGCAATGAAAGCCAGATTGTCCGCAGGGCCGGTTCCGTTTCAGGCTGGCTGAAATGGATGAATAATCTTACAAATCTGTAAAGCCCTGCGCGGATGAAAGGGAACAGAATGAAAACAGCAAATCTTGTAGTTGTATTGGATAAAGAAAACAAATCTGTACTGTTATGTAAAAGAAGGAAAAATCCTTATAAAGGCCTGCTTAATTTTGTGGGAGGAAAGCTGGAACCGGATGAAGACAGCGCAGCCGCCGCATACAGGGAATTGAGAGAGGAAACAGGGATAACAGATGCCGATATCTCTCTTATACATTTGATGGATCTTACCTATTTCACATGGGATCTCAAGCTGGAAGTGTTTTTCGGATGGCTAAACAAAAGTGTGAGTTTAAAGGAAGAGGTAAACGAACTGCTTTGGGTGGACAAGGAACAAAACTACTTTGATATGAGCCATTTTGCGGGAGAAGGAAATATGGGGCATATCATGGAACAGATAAAGCAGTATGAGGAGGAGCAGGCTTTTTCCCATTAGAGAAAAAACCTGCCCGTTTTTCATCTATGCAAGCGTGGGAAAATGAGCATGCATTTCCGGAACATTCGGGTTGACATCCGTATAGGTCACTGTGGTAAACATGCCGCCGAGTGTAGGAACTCCATTGTTGGTAACGTGGTGGGGCATATGGCAGTGCATGGGCCAGACACCGGGATTATTGGCTCTGAATTCAATATCCCAGGTCTCACCTGATGCTACAAGTATGGTATTTTTACAGATCTGCGAATGGGATGAGATAGGAAAACCATCCGCACCTGATACCCGGAACTGGTGGCCGTGCAGATGTATGGGATGGTGGTGCATCTGGATATTGCCGAAACGTACCCTAACCAAATCGCCGCAGTCCACATACAGAGGAAGGGTTTGAGGGTATGCTTTTCCGTTTATGGTAAAGAAATTAAACATGGGTTTTACAAAGGTAAGCGGATAGGTCCCCGGTGTGAGATCCCCCCAGGGAAGCTCGTTTACAGCCCATTCCTGCAGAAGACAGAGATAATCCTTATCAGGACCGGGGCATTGCGTACAGGGATTTTCCACAATCAGACCGCCCAAGAGACCGGCATTATCCTGGATAGGAACTTCTACATGGGAATGATACATATAAGTTCCGGGAGGATTGCAGATCGTAAAGGAATAATCAAAATATTCACCGGGATTAATATAGGGAGAAGGTTCCAGAGGCGGTACGCCGTCCATATTGTTAGGAACCTCAAGGCCATGCCAGTGAACACTGGTACGGTGGGGAAGATGATTGATGACACGGATCGTGACCTTGTCTCCGGGATATACATGAATGGTAGGGCCGGGTGTCGAACCGTTATATCCCCAGGCACGTACAATAATACCGTCTACCAGTTCCCACAAAACCTCCTCCGCAGTCAGTTCAAAGAATTTTCTCCCATTTGCCAAAGTACAGGGCAGATCCGGAATACCGGGTGTAATTACCATAAATATTTCATCCTTACAGATTGGTGTTGCTACAATATATTTTAGTTTCCGCAAAATATGATTTTTTTACAGGAGTTATCTTTATATGGCTTATCTCATTTTTATTTCAGAAATAAGTCAGTGGAAGGCACGGGAGTGAACCTGCAGTAAAATAAAGGTGACTCCTGCAGGAGGGAAATAATGCGCAGAAAATACAAGGCCGATGCAAAGAAAAGATTCTCTTATTTGATAACAGCGCTTTTGATAGGATTTGCCATGGGATTGCTGGCGAAATTGGTGGATAATCCCAGAGTAACCGGTATAGTTCCCGTGTTTGATGATCTGGGAGGACGGCTCGGAATATGGATATTTACGGCAACTCTGCTGGCAGTCTTCTGTAATTCTCCCGGAATGGCTGCGATCCGCACTTTTATCTATTTTATGTCTTTTCTTTTTACTTATTATGCATACACAGTTCTTTTCCTGGGCTTTTTTCCGAAAAGCCAGATCCTTTTCTGGGGACTATGTGCGCTTGTATCTCCGCTCTGTGCATTCCTGATATGGTTTGCCCGTGGAAAGGGATGGTTTTCCAATTTCCTGATTTCGCTGCCCATAGCCGTGCTTGCTGCGGAGGCTTACATGACGGGGAAGGGGAATTCAGTGCTGCAGATTATTTATTTCTGCATGTGTCTTTGCTTATTATTGGTACTCCCCAAAAAGAGAATACAGTGTGCCCCGGTGCTGCTAATTACATTCCTGGTATTTTTTGTCCTGATAAAGCTCGATATACTGACAATTGTATTTGGAAACTGGATGTTGTAGAAAGAAGAAAGACAAAAGGAAAAAACGATGAACGATAAAACGATAAGTAAGGAAGCGCCGGAAAACATATTGCAATGCTGGAATCTGTCAGGAACGGCAGAACAGATTTATTCAACGGCCTGGCAAGTCAATGATAAATATGTCCTGAAACGGTACGAGGATTTGGAAAGCCTGAAAAAGAATGCGGAGATGCTTACTGTCCTGCATGAAATGGAAATTCCCGTGGCAGAGATCATATCGATTCCGTCAGGAGACCCTTATGCATGCTGTGATGAAAGATATTACATGCTTTCAAAGAAGCTACCGGGAAATAACGAGACTGATATAAAACAGGAGGGCATCGCAGAAAAAATGGGAGAGATTCTGGGACGTCTGCATCTGGCATTCCGGAAATGTGAGGAGCGCCTGGAATTATGGGATAACAGCCTGCTGGATGAAATGAATGGCTGGGTTGCCGAAAGCCTGTCCCGGGAAAAATGGCTGGATGAAAAAACCTTCCGCAGTGCTGTCGGCAATCTGCAGGATGGATATGATAGGCTTCCGCGCCAGTTGATTCACAGAGATGTCCACTTTGGTAATTTTTTATTCGATCATGGTGAATTTTCCGGCTATATTGATTTCGATCTGAGCCAGAAAAATATTCGTATTTTTGATATTTGCTATTTTCTGACAGGACTTCTTTCCTCGCAAATCGGAAGCGGCCTGGATACGGAGGAA
>ERZ773183.2197-NODE-2197-length-13877-cov-3.033136_pt1 | contig 13877 bp, 12 predicted proteins | sample MGYA00580532_ERZ773183 | MGnify/ENA primary metagenome ERZ773183 (study PRJEB29015, sample SAMEA2737791) | human gut metagenome | biome: human gut; feature: human-associated habitat; material: faeces | place: China | collected 2012 ... | reverse complement strand
TCTATTTCAATCCACGAGGCTACATAAGCCTCGACGGCGATTACATCTATCAAGATTCCAAAAGATACTATTTCAATCCACGAGGCTACATAAGCCTCGACAATGTTGGCAGCATTATAGCAGCTTCCCCTATTGATTTCAATCCACGAGGCTACATAAGCCTCGACCAGCCATGGATTGATGATGCATTAGATTTGATAATTTCAATCCACGAGGCTACATAAGCCTCGACCAACACAAATTTCTTCTTAAAGATTCTTTTCTCTATTTCAATCCACGAGGCTACATAAGCCTCGACAGCAAAAACATTCAAAAAAACATAACCATTTAACCCCAAAATATAACTTTTACACAAATATATCATCACATATTTTTATAATAAGCCTTCAAAACATTTATGTCCATAATATTTAAGCACTTTTTTGGTGCGAATCCCCCGGTATTTTCATGTGCACTATACATTCGCACCTTACTTATGACCCTCTTAAAATTATAAACTCAACTCTTATTTTATCATCTAAAAACAAATATCACTAATTCTTTTTTACTCAATATAACGATTATTTAATAAAATAAGTCCATACAGCATTTTTAATCCCTAAAATCATTAAAAAAGCTCTCATACAACTCTTTCATATGCTCATCCATTATTTTTTCAGCCGCTTCATCATCCTTCCTCTCAAAAGCGTCCACAATCCGTCCATGATAATACAAACCGGCCCGGTTTCCTCTCGCCTGTACCACTTTTTCAAAGGAACACTTCATCACTTCATTCATAATATCATAAATCCGCATGATAATAGAATTGCCGGCTATCCAGGCCATTTTGATATGAAACAGGTAATCGAAGCGCGCAAACTCGGGAAGATAATCCTTTGTCGCTTCCATCTTTTTAAAGAAGTACTCTAATTCTTTCACATCTTCTTCAGACGCTCTGCGGCAGGCTTCTCCGCAGACCGGGCCTTCTATCATTCTGCGCAGCTGAAGGATTTCTTCCATACCATTATCATTGAGATATGCCGCAGGTATTAAAGGGCTCATTACGGAAGCGGCATCCGGGCTCCTCACAAAGGAGCCCTCTCCGAATCGTGTTTCCAGCAATTCCAGAGCAGATAATTTCTGCAGGGCATTGCGCACCGTTACCCGGCTGACGCCGAACTGCCGGGCCAGTTCATTTTCAGATGGAATTTTTTCACCGGGCTTCCACTCTCCCTCCAGAATCTGCTCCTTCATCTGTACAAAAACCTGATCACTTATGCTGTCCCTGCTTATTTTCTGAATTGCCATGTATTCCTCTTTCTTTCGTCTCTCCTACAGAATTTCCGTTTTCTTTAAAATACGCCGGATATGCTCTTTTTCTTCCTCACCTGCTTTAGGGAAGGGTTTGGAAGAACAGGCGCAGTCTATAATTCCCTTGATATCCATTGCTTCTTTTATATAAGGAATAAACGGGGTGCCCACCTGATATATTTCCATGAGCCGGTCAATTTTCTTTTGAAGAACGCTGACCTGTTCCAGATCCTCACGGGCGAATGCCTCCGTCCAGGAATGACATAATCCGGGAACCAGATTGGACAGTCCCGCGATGCAGCCGTCTCCGCCGGCCATTATATTATGGGCAAAATTATCATCGAAACCGGAATATATTTCAAATTCCGGGAATTCTCCTTTTACCAGCTTGATCAGTTCCCTGGTATGATCCATGCCGGCCTGGGTATCCTTATAGCCGACTATATTTTTATATTTTCTCACCAGGCGCAGCGTAATTTCCGGCGTGAGGTCATAGCCGGTGCGATCCGGAAAATTATAGAGATAAATGGGCTGATCTGAAAGGGCTTCCGCCAGCATTCCAAAGTAGCTTTCCAGGCTTTTTTCTCCAAGCGGGAAATAGTAAGGGGGCAGAATAATCACGGCATCCGCCCCTTCCTGCTTTGCAAAACGGGAAAGCTCGATGATTTCATCAACTATCATACTGGTGGTTCCGACGATCAGCTGTGTTCTGTGATTAATCTTATGTACGGCATAGCGGATCAGCTCTTTTTTCTGAGACATGGTCAGGGCAAAAAATTCTCCAATGCTTCCCATGAGCAAGATTCCGTCCACTCCGCCCTGAATCAGGTGTTCGTATACCTTTCCACAGCCTTCCATATCCGGATTTCCTTCTTTGTCCATAACCGTAACTACCGGTGTTATATATTTTGCTTTCATTATGTATTCCTCCATCTTTCTTTTTATTGCCGGCTTAATAGCCTGCACCTTTCATTGCTGATTCCGCATGCTCCGTGTATCTTTTTAATACGCCTGTAAAAGCTCTTTTTTTCAGCGGCTTTTCCAGCTTTCTCTTTTCCAGGACTACCTGGATACTGTCCGCATCCATATCCATGCCATCAATCCCCACAATATCTATGGTCTTTTTTTCGATATCATAGGAAATCAGATCGCCGGTTTCCACATAGGCAATAGGTCCCCCGCACGCGGCTTCCGGGGACACATGACCGATTGCCGCTCCTCTGGTGGCTCCTGAAAATCTTCCGTCGGTAATCAGGGAGACCTTTCCGTTCAGCGTATGGTCACAGCAAATGGCCTCCGTTGTCATGAGCATTTCAGGCATTCCGCTTCCCCTCGGCCCTTCATAACGGATTATCACAACCTCGCCCGGAAGGATTTTTCCTTCCACCACAGCGGCATGGGCATCCTCTTCACAATCAAAAACAACAGCCTTTCCCACATGGGAACGCATGCTTTTTTCACAGGCGGAATATTTCACCACTGCCCCTTCGGGCGCAAGATTTCCTTTCAAAACAGCGATAGAACCTACCTCTTCCGTAGTTTCCGCAGGAGTGATCACATCCTCCGGAACCAGATGGTAATTGTGCAGGTACCCTTCTCCCCGCTCAAAAAAATGATCCTTCTTTATCGCTTCCAGATTTTCTCCCAACGTTTTTCCGGTTACTGTCATCACATCCAGATCCAGATACTTTTCCAGAAGCAGCTGTACTTTCGGAATGCCTCCTGCAAACCAGAAGGACTCGGTGAGATGCTGGCCGCTGGGATTTATGTTTCCTATATGAGGAATGTATGAATTGATTTCATTAAAAAGCCCGGGATCCAGTTCCATGCCGAGTTCTGCGGCAATGGCCGGCAGATGGAGCAGGGCGTTGGTGGAGCCTCCTATGGCGCTGTGAATTACAATGGCATTGCGAAAGGCGGCAGGTGTAAGGATTTGGGACGGGCGGATATTTTTTGCCGCAAGCTCCATAATTTTACGCCCGGCTTTCCTCGCCATGGCCAGAATATCCCGCATGGTCGCAGGCGCCAGCGCGCTTCCCGGAAGGGCGAGTCCCAACGCTTCCGCCATACACTGCATGGTGCTCGCTGTTCCCATAAAGGTGCATGCTCCCTGGGACGGGCAGCCTGTCAGTTTATAATCACGGATTTCATCCGGCGTAATTTCGTTGTTTCTTTTTTGTCTCAGTGATATGTCACCCGCCACCAGAGAAGTGGTCTGTCCCGGCCCAGGCCTCATGCTGCCGCCGGGAATAAAAATAGCCGGAATATCCACTCTGGCCGCGGCTTTCAAATGAGCCGGTATGGACTTATCACAGGAGGAGGAAAGAATCATTCCGTCCCACGGCACAAAACCGGCATGCATTTCTATCATATCACAGATGACTTCCCTGGATGCCAGCACCAGATTCATCCCGTCATGTCCCTGCGCGCATCCGTCACAAATATCCGTCACATGAAACCTGGCGGGATGCCCTCCTTTTTCATATATGCCGTATACTGCCTGCTCTCCCAGCTGGTTCAGGTGGATGCTCCCCGGATGGCTGTCGCCATAGGCATCCTCTACCAAAATCTGCGGTTTGCCGATGTCCTCTTCATCCCATCCGCTCCCCAATTGCAGGGCATCAAACTGTGCCCATGTACAGCGTTCCTTTTCACTGCGTATTCCCATCTCATACCTCCGCACATTTATCTGTATACCTGTATTACAGGTATGTATATAATTAACGTAAACCCGATGAAACCGTATGTCAAGAAAAACAGGAAAAACAGAATTATTTCTTGTCAGAAGAGGGAAAATCGAGTACCATTGTTTAGAAAGAAACCTTTTATTTTTATGAAATGGGAGAAAAATTATGGAAGATATAATAATTGTTGATAATAATCTGAAGCCGGAGGATTTCATCCGTTTACGGCTGGAAGCCGGCTTTATGGAAACGCCGATGGAACAGGCTGAAAAAGCTCTGGCCAACGGCCTTTTTACCGCATCTGCATTGTGCGGGGACAAAATTGTGGGGATGGGACGGCTTATAGGCGACGGCGCTATGTATTGGTATATCCAGGATGTGGCTGTCATGCCTGAGTATCAGGGCCGGGGAATCGGCAAAGCCATCGTGACAAGGCTTATCAGCTATGCCGAAGCAAACAGTCTGCCCGGCAGTAAGGCCTCCATCGGGCTTATTGCCGCCAAAGGGAAAGAACCCTTTTATGAAAAAATGGGATTTACAAAGCATCCTCACGATATAAGCGGAGCCGGAATGACAAGGAAATTTATTGCCCCGGGCAACGAGCCAAAGCCAAACGGGCTTGGCCTTGGCAACGGCCGCTAGTGCTCCATCCAGCCAGAAACGAAACTGACAGTGCTGAATATTTTGTCAGTCTGCAAGGCGGAGGAGGGAGGCGATGCGGTGGCATCGTTGACCCACGACAACGCGGCAGATGGCAAAATAGGCAGTACTGTCAGTTTCGTTTCTGGCTGGATGGAGCACTAGGGTCTGTCCTATTTATTTTAATACTATTTCTGCAAGGCCATAGGGCAGATCCTTTTCCGGATCAATAAATACCCCGCTGTTTGTTACAGCAGAAGGGTCTTTTATTTCCATGGAATGAAGCAGTCCCTTATAGCCTCCCAGCAAAATAATATGATCGTTTTCCAAATAAGGGGATAAGTTCTCAATAATTGTATGTAATTTCCTCGTCAGTTCTTCCTTATATTCCCTTTTTGCAAGTTCGCTGAGATATTCCAACATTTGTCCTATTTTAATTTTGGCTGACTTATTGGCAGCGGTTATAAGTGCATTCGCCGAATCCCTGTCAGGAAGAATCAATTGACCCTGCAGCGGACTGTCCGCCCTGACCATTTCTACTCCGACATTGTCAAAAAACGGCGCGAAACATGCCTGGGTGTTTTCCTCAAGATACTGAACCTTGTAAATATTCCGTAAAACAATATAGCTGCCGGGAATCACAATATCATCTGACATCAGTCCGCCTTCCACAGAAGTTCCGCGGCACAGCGCACCTTTTACCGAAGAACCCGGCAGATAATACGCCGCACCTTCAGGATTGTAAGCAGTGTATATCCCATACTGGTAAAAAGGATAGATTACTTTTAATCTGCTTTTCGCTAAATATTCAGAATCCTCCACCTTTTCCAAAGAGAATTCATCTAAATCCCTGTAAAAGGCCAAAGCAGATCGTGGTGATACAATTAAACCGGAACAGGTCGTTAATTGATAAGCTATTGTTTCCATAATGAATTATACCTGCCTCTCACTCAAATAGATTGGATACAGAAATGCATTTCCAAAAACGATATCCCTGTTTTGGCGGAAGGGGGATTCGATTGATTTTCCCGCATGCCCCACTCCTTCACGGACCACTATTATACTGCCCTGCTCAATAAAGCTTATGTAATATTTAGGCGCATTCTCCCTCCAGCCCCCCGTCATCTCAAAAGGCCGTCTTTGCGATGTGAATAATTTGATGGAAGAAGCCTTAAAATCTATGCTGTCAGGCAGCAGCATTCCCGTATTCAGGTAAAATGCCGCTTCTGCCCCTGAGCCTTTCTGTTCTGCTATTTCCATGAATTGAAAAAGATTTAATCCCTGCGAAGCTCTTTTTCCTAGTATTATCATCTTTTGATCCGCCGCCGCGTCCTCTGTCATTCCCAGGAAATCAGAGCACAAACTGCTGTCATCCACCTGAAGGAAATAACAATAGGTATCTACAGGGCGATAATGCTCTCTGCTTTTTTTGTCCTGACTAACCTCCGAAAGTACCACTGTAGGCACTGAATAAAGGCGTGTATCCAATTCCGGGATATCATAGCAGACACTGTCAATTGATGCACGCAGCTGCTGCAGATCCAGCTGGGTCACATAAGGGAAAAGAAACTCACTGCTCTCCGGCTCAGCCAGAACATGTTCTAACTCCTGACTCTTAATATAGCTCCTTATTTTTATAGCAGCATGCTTTTTTTTCAATTCTTCAGCCAGATTGTTCTTTTTGGAAATATGATCCATCAAGTAATCCTTAGGTGCAGGCAGATAACCTTCCGGCATAATATTGGACAAAGCCAGGTGTATTTCCTTATTTCTTACAGCGCTGGCCAAATCAGCTGCTCTCTCATCTCCATACTTTTCTGCAAACATATACATCAATGCACCAAACAGCTTTTGGGAATCCGGCACCTGTGTTATGGGGCCGGTCAATTTAAGGATAACTTTATAATTCCTCATGCATCTGCTCTCCATTTTTATCCATCATAAAATTTCCACTCTGCCGTATCCGCGGCTTTTGGAATTACCAAGCCGATAAATACCTTCATTAAATTTCTTCAGATTATAAATCAAATATTCCTTACAAAGCTCTCCGGCCTGATCGCCCAATTTTTCCATTTTGTATAACCTTATTTCTCCCTCAAACACAATTCCGCTTCGGGCAGTCTGATAGGTCCGGGGCCTCGATTCAGGAGCATTACCACGGGTATCAATTGTATTTTTCATATCAATGGAAAAACAGGTCTTCTTATCACGGAATTCACTGCATAATAATAAATCGCCAAAAAGAAGTTTAGGGGTATTATTAAAGCCTTTAATTCCAAACAAATACTCGGGAGACACCTCATTAGCAGCTTCCAAATATCGTTCTTCAATCCTTTTAAGAGCTTCTTTATCATCAATAATCGTTTGAATTTCCGGCCAGTTTTTCTCCTTTTCATTAATCAGATATTCCATAAACAATCTGTTGATTTCATCTGCCATCGCACTGTCATCCTCGCGTATAACAGCCCGCAGGGCTCCTTTCAGCGAAGAAGCGGGAATACAGGGAAAACCCTCCTGGTCAGTGGCAGTCTGTTGGTCTATTCCGCCGATTTTAAAAGGTACCGGAGCTCCTCCGATAAACAGATTGGAAAGGGTTTTCATTTTTATGGTAATCGAATTTTCCATTTAGCTATACCTGCCTTTATCTAAAACAATTTGTTAGTTCTATACTGAATTTCTATTTCTTTATACTCATAAAGCAGCATAAGGGAATCCACAAAATCCTCATTCCATAATCCGGTCTGGTTTGCCGCCCTGCAAAATTTTTCTTTATCAAAATATCTGTAGCAAGGCGCCTTCCCCTTCTCCATTCTCTGCTTATTCTGTTCCTGGATTTTAATTTTTGTTTCCAAATCCGATGGGTTGTGCAGTTCAATCATCTTTGCCGCCTTTTCAACAGAAATCTTTCCGGTATCGCGCAGCTTAATAAACATACTCTTTTCGATTTTGAGCCGCTGAAGACACTGCCTTTTTTCCCACTTTTCATCCTTTTCTATTTCATAAGACACTTTATCAACAAAAATTTCTCTCAGGCGGTTATTTCCTTTCAGCGCAGTATTATACAGGTAATCGAGTGGCTTGCTTGTTAAATACTTATGGGCATTCTCTAACTCAGACTTTTGAAATGTAGCCTTTTCTTTTAATTCAGAATTACCCTCTATCTGAAAACGACTGTCGGAAAATAAAAGCATTAACCGTAAATAAGTTTCCAAACGCTGTTTTGTGTCTGTGTTAACTACGATTTCTGCGCCCCGTTCCTTCAGCTGCAATAACTGCTGAATAATTCCCCCATTTAAAAGCAGCTCCCATTTCTGCAGATCCTTATCCGAAGCATCGCTAAACTGAGGTAAAAGATGATATAAAACACTGTTCATATATTCAATATCATTTTCCTGCACAGTTTCATCAGTAAGCCTTTCCAGCAAAGTATAGTAAAATCCCGAGGTTCCTAATAATTTATGATATCCGTTCTCCTCCGCTCTTAAGTAATTCAAACGATTTACATCCGTCAGGAAAAAATCCCATATGGGGATAGATTGTAAATCACTTTTAATCGCCCTTCTTTTTTTACAGTTCGGGCAATTAAACTGGTAGCCTTTATGCGTGCATGCCAATTGCTTCTTATATATTTTAAGTCCGGGATAATCGATATCAAGATAGGTCATACCATAAATTGATATCTTCATTCTCATAAATTTTTTAAGAGATCCTGACCATGCTTTCTTTGCATTTTTTAACTGCCGTTCCACCATATCCATATAGTAACGGACTGGCTCTCTGTTAAACGTAATTTCTGCGCCGATGCTCATGGTTAACCTTTTTTCAGGGATCACCTTTTCCAGTCTATCATTGATATTTTTCAGAATATTACGGCATATCTGGATTCCATTCATCAGGTTTGCAGCCGAGACGGCAAAAAAGATATCATCACCTGCCATATAGAACGGAAAAACCCAGCCGGAACGGGTTGAATCACATTCCTTTACCCCTTTATGCAATCCATTTAAAGAAACTTCCTCATTTAAAATTCTGCTTACCCGGGAATAGTCGTCATAGCTTTTGATGTTTTTAAACATGTCACCCATACCATCGAGATCGGCCTTTATGACAGCTATCCGGAAACGCTTGGGGTTATCCGATTCTTCTGCAGAATACAGTGCATTGATGTTTTCTGCAAACAGTGGATATTCCATTTTTTCAAATCTGCTTTTCTCTTCCTTTACAGTACAGAACGAAAAGAGTATCTCTCTGTTTCTTTCAATCCATTCATTAAGACTGTCCGATTGTTTAAGGCGGTTCTTTGCCTCCAGAATGGCTTCTATTTCAGTAAGATTACCATACAGGAAAGAAACACATCTCAGCATTTTCTGTCCCTGTGAATTATAGTAAAAATGTAAAAACAGTTTATTCAGCCTGTCACCGATTTCCTCTGCAGACAATCCGCATTCAAAAATGTATACGCCGGAGCAGGACAGTAATTCTTCCGTTTCTGATTTGGGAAATACTTCCTGTACGGTTTGATAAAAGCCTATGGATATTTCCCTGGAGGCATTCATAATATTCTTTAATGTAGTCTCTTCCGCCTGCTTTTCCTGTGTCTGTGCATGAATTACTTCTGTCAAAAATGTCTGCACCTTATCAATGGAAAGTGCTACAATCCGTCTGTCACTCATGATTTTCCGCTCCTTTTGCGAATTTCTTAAACATTTCAGCATATGCGAAATGTGGAAAGGGTATTGGATTATTTGTTAAGATGTAATTAGTTATTATATACTTACTGTTTTACTGTCAGTGAGATCTAAATTTCTTATTTCTTCCATACTTCTCTCTCTCGTAACCTGTGGAGCTACAAAGTCAAATAAATTCCATTTTTGTCCGCCCCATTCCAAAGGTTGTATTCCTTCCGAAATGTACAATCTGGGCAGCATACAGCCAGGGAACAAAAGGCGTTAAGTCCCCCTCAAACCATATATCTCCCACCAGGCCGCTAAAGTCCATTTTTTTGCCCAAACGATTGGAATATCTCTCCATATTTAATATTTCTGTTTTTTGTCTGATAACGGAAACGTCTCCAGAAAGTTCCAGAATACGGCCTATTTCCAGCTGATCGCACCACCCGCCATAGCGTTCCGTAATCATTTCTATTCGGCGGGCAATATTACGTATAATTGTTGTAAAATCCAGTTCTTCAAGCAGATTTCCATTGCGGCGTATGCGCAGGGGCGTGAGCATTTGAATATGTAACTGCGAAACATCCGGCAGGTAATGGTAAGGCAACGCAGCACTTCTGATTGCTATTTCATAGAAATGGCCTTTTTCCCAAATTATTCGTTGATCTAAACTGTGTGTAATTTTCTTTAATTCGAACTTATATCTTGAAGCACCCAATCCAAGCTTTCCAATTTGCTGTATTGCATTCACTAATTGTGGGGCATATTTTACTCCTTCTCCCAGAAGAAGTATTTTGAAGTTTAGCTCCTCTTTTTCAAAATATATTTGCTTCTTTGTATCAGGAGGAATGAGCACATACGGATTAATTATATCTTGCATATTACTGCTCATTTTGCCGTTGTGATATAGATAATTGTAGGCATTCTTATCCTGAAATAATGCCTGTCCAATCACACCGCGAAGGGCAGAACCCAAAAAAGGAGGTAATTCGGCCTTTTCCAGGGATACCAAAGTTATACTTATTGGCAGGTAATTCAGGAAGAAAGAATCTTCATTCTTTCCCATTTTTTCACCTCATTTTGTAAGAGAATGTATATGTATTATAAATCGTTTTTTATTTTACTATAGATAATAATTGCCAAATGTCATAAGGGCGAAAATGTGTTGTATATTGGATGTATTCTTTTATTTCTTAGATACATAAAACGACAGCTTACTATTGGATAAGATTTAGCTATGAATAATATGCAATTTACATCAATGCAAGGTGTGACTTCTTACAATTTCAATCCACGAAGCCACATAGGCTTCGACGACGAGGCGGAGCTGCGGGCCGTTCTCTCCGAAAAATTTCAATCCACGAAGCCGTATAGGCTTCGACGTTCATTTCCACATAACCAGACAGCCCATTAAACTTAATTTCAATCCACGAAGCCGCAAAGGCTTCAACGCTGGAAGAGCGACTTAAGTGGCCGGATATGAAATTTCAATCCACGAAGCCGCAAAGGCTTCGACTTTTCGACCGGCGCCGGACGAAAACAATCTTGTATTTCAATCCACGAAGCCGCATAGGCTTCGACAATTCTTACAAGAGAGATTTCAAATAGAGCGAAAATTTCAATCCACGAAGCCGCAAAGACTTCGACATTGCATTGGGAATTTCCAAGCGGAGCAAAAGTATTTCAATCCACGAAGCCTTATAGGCTTCGACCATTACGCTCTGTGTCATTAAGCCCGGAAAGGAAAATTTCAATCCACGAAGCCGTATAGGCTTCGACACTGACAGGACAGTTACATTGACATTGGGGGACGTATTTCAATCCACGAAGCCGTATAGGCTTCGACGCGGGGTGGAAATCCGTTCCTTGCAATACTAAATATTTCAATCCACGAAGCCGTATAGGCTTCGACAGCAGCTGCAGTAGGGCCAGCAATTATGATGTTTGATTTCAATCCACGAAGCCGTATAGGCTTCGACAATACAGCCATGTGGGTAAAATATTGAAAGATGAATTTCAATCCACGAAGCCGTATAGGCTTCGACCGATCCAAAAGCTCCCACTATGTATCAAGTTAATAATTTCAATCCACGAAGCCGTATAGGCTTCGACGAAAGGTACTCGATATTATGGACAACGTGATAAATTTCAATCCACGAAGCCGTATAGGCTTCGACTACTCCTGTACAGTTCCGTTCTTCCCGTTTCTGCATTTCAATCCACGAAGCCGTATAGGCTTCGACATTTCAGGTATCTGGGAATACCAACACACCGGGAATTTCAATCCACGAAGCCGTATAGGCTTCGACGATATGCGGCCCGGGTGGACATATACAGGATGATATTTCAATCCACGAAGCCGTATAGGCTTCGACTTTATTGTTGCATTCGTGGCAATGTATGGCTGGATTTCAATCCACGAAGCCGTATAGGCTTCGACATAACATCGACCAGTTCTCTTGGTGTCTCATGAGATTTCAATCCACGAAGCCGTATAGGCTTCGACGTACATCACAAGCTAAATATTCAAAACCTTATATAATTTCAATCCACGAAGCCGTATAGGCTTCGACAGCAAAAATATCCAAAAAACAATCTCATAACACAAACTTAATTATATACTTATTATATTTTCCACCTCATAATACCTTTATATAAATTATTTTCAATCTCTTCCCCATTAAAACAACTCTTTTTCAGGTGCGAATCTCTCGGTAATTTCATGTGCACTTCCTATTCGCACTAACAATAACTCTGTTCGCAAATTTCATAATTAAACAAGTACTTTTACTCAATAAAACTCTAATCATGCTAACAATAAACTATTATATGACTATAAAATTTATTGTTCTTATTCCTTATGCTATAACAACAAAACAGTAATGTAAAGTTTTATTCTATGAATCAAAGTATAGCATAAATAATTTAAAATGATAAGTAACTTTCTTCACTAATCCGCAAATTACCCAAAGTTCATTTATACATTCACGGAGATCCTATTCGTAAGCATTTATTTTACTTTATCATTAAAAATATTACTTCAAAATGTAATTCATATTTATATATCAAGCCTCCTTCATTCAGTAAATCTCCATCTACTTCCACCTAAAACCTTTTATAATATCTACATCCTGCCATAATAACTTATCCATGAAAATTATGATTAATAATGGTAATCTTTCTAATATATTTTCTATCCGTGACAAAACAAGACAGACTGGTAACGTCATTTGCTTAAGTATTCATAATATATTTATCGTGTTCCCTATCTCAAATCATACTCTTCTCTATGAATTCCCCCATCGTATTGCCTACAAAAAATGTTATGGCAATATACTTAGGAGATTTACATAAATACCCTAATCGCAATAATATATTTCCTCTCAAAACACCACCTGCAAGGTGGTGACCGGGAACAGCATAGTAAGATAATTGCTCTTGTGAATTCAATCCACACCACCCGCAAGGTGGTGACGAATGTAGCCCTGTCTGAATTTGGCTTTGAATGGATTTCAATCCACACCACCCGCAAGGTGGTGACGGTTGATGAACGCGGGAAGCCAACGGCCTTTGTATTTCAATCCACACCACCCGCAAGGTGGTGACAAAAAGAGATATGAAAAGAGCAGGTATTACGGAGATTTCAATCCACACCACCCGCAAGGTGGTGACACATCGGTGGCAGGTTTGCCTGAGCTGCCGGAAATTTCAATCCACACCACCCGCAAGGTGGTGACATACCGCACATAGTACGGTTTCGGGAAAGCATATAATTTCAATCCACACCACCCGCAAGGTGGTGACACTGTCACGGATATCTGTCTTGTCCCGTTCATCTATTTCAATCCACACCACCCGCAAGGTGGTGACTTCGGCAAACGGCTGCTGTAAACATCGTGCAGAGATTTCAATCCACACCACCCGCAAGGTGGTGACTTTCTCGATAAATCCTCAGTTAATCCGATGCTAGAATTTCAATCCACACCACCCGCAAGGTGGTGACTTCATCTTCACAAGGCTTTTAGCTGTATCCGAGGAATTTCAATCCACACCACCCGCAAGGTGGTGACGAAGATGAAGATTTTCTCTTCCAGCATAGTCATATTTCAATCCACACCACCCGCAAGGTGGTGACCGGGAGGTTTCGTACCTGGAAAACATTATACAGAATTTCAATCCACACCACCCGCAAGGTGGTGACTTCTTCTTCCGGGTTCATTTCCTCACTCATGGAGATTTCAATCCACACCACCCGCAAGGTGGTGACATTTATTGGTATTTTCGTTGGTTCCTCTTTCCCAGATTTCAATCCACACCACCCGCAAGGTGGTGACCAAATCGTCTGTTTTATAATACTCACCTTCAGGCTATTTCAATCCACACCACCCGCAAGGTGGTGACTATTTTATAAGCCCCTAGCATAATATATTTTCCGATTTCAATCCACACCACCCGCAAGGTGGTGACAAAGTAGCCATTGTAATATCTATACCTAAGCTGCATTTCAATCCACACCACCCGCAAGGTGGTGACAACAGAGGATGGAAAATACACAGCATACAAGCGATTTCAATCCACACCACCCGCAAGGTGG
>ERZ773183.2194-NODE-2194-length-13884-cov-7.850676_pt1 | contig 13884 bp, 19 predicted proteins | sample MGYA00580532_ERZ773183 | MGnify/ENA primary metagenome ERZ773183 (study PRJEB29015, sample SAMEA2737791) | human gut metagenome | biome: human gut; feature: human-associated habitat; material: faeces | place: China | collected 2012 ... | reverse complement strand
AGACATCGCTCAAATCAAAATCGTAACACGAATTGAAATGAGCAAAAAATTTGAGGGTTTGAATCATAAAACCTCTTTTTATTTCACTGTATTTTTGCGTTTGCTTTTTATTAATATTTTGAAAAAATGTATATAAAAAGAGTGAGCAATATAAACGCTCACTCTTTCTTAATTAATAAACTACTATATTATAATCTTTTGCAATCATTTCATAGTAAGCTTGTTCAATTTCTTCCCACGCTTTTGTGCCGTTTTTTAATTTTTCTTTTTCAATATCGCTGACAATTATTAAAACAGTACCTGTTGGCATTTCATAATCTTTAGAAATATCATATATTTCACATATCCTTTTCATCTATATTCTCCTTGATTTTTGATTTATGAATTTTCAAAAATCAAAGATTATGGATATTTAGCTATGTAACATAACCACATACAACTAAAAATGAATAAAAAAATACGCCTTGTGAAAATTCATCAGGCGTATAGCTTATTTATATGTGATTTTAATATCGTCTATATCTTGCCATAAAAGCTTTTGACCACAGACGGAGCAGTAATTTGTATATTCTCGGTCTATCGCTTTATGACATCTCGGACAAACCGGAAACATCAAATTAGCTTTTGATATGTAAATAGCTTGTTCAATTTTCATAGGCATTCTGTATTTACATTTTTTCCTTTTGCAACGAGTAAGAGCAAGCCCTCTATACCTGAGAGCTTGCTCTTTTTTCGTTGTACACCTTTTTAATTTTACCTGCGCCAATAAGTACACCTTCGAGTATTAAACTTGCACAACACGGTGCAAATACAACATTAAATTTAAAAATAAATGATACGATTATCGCAACAATAATCAGCGATAATATTATCCAAGATATTTTGCGAAAATATTTATATTCCTTATCATTTAAAGGCTTTTCCGGTGTATCAAGCGGACAAAGAATGAATATTAAAGTAGCAAATACTAAAGATATACTAAGTAATGCAATTCTAATATCATACATTTTTGACAGCTTGATAAGCACTATACAGCACAAAATTGATAAAGTAGATAATATTTCGCATCTTGTTTCAGTCTTGGCATGATAGCCTCCGGCAAATTGTCGAATAAACGAAAACGAAATAAAGAAAATGATACTTGAAATCAATGAATTTAAGATTATTCCGAAAATAACAGTAATTATAAAAAACACTATATTTGAATATAATACAAAAAAGCCATACTGATATATTTTCTCATCATCATACTGTGCTTTTGAATTATTCACAAAAATCTTTGCCGTTTTTAAAGCCAATTTACTTATCATTATTAGAATGATACTTTCTAATATTATTTAATTCAGCCGGCATTTCAGGTTGATAAGCCATTAAGCTTGTAGTACTGTTAACATTAAGTTTTAATGTTTTTTCTACAAGTTTATCTGCCAATTTAATAATGTCGAATTTCATTATTTTACCTCCTTTAAATTGATAATGTATTTATTCCTATACAATATTTTTATCAGCTACTTATCAAAAAATCAATATTATTTGATAAATACATATAAAATATGCATTCTTTGCAGAATTTTAAACTTTTAGAAAATGAATTTTAGAATATTTTATAATCTTTAACTATAATACAACATATTTCCTTATGGTTAATTCTAATTAAATCAATAAAATGTTAGAATTACAATGTTAGGAGTAATACAATGAAACATGATTTAAAACAAATAGGAAATAGAATATCTGCACGAAGAAACGAATTAAATCTTTCCCAATATGAATTAGCAGAAATGTTAAATATTTCAAATACTCATTTATCAAATATTGAGAGAGGCAAGAAAGCACCAGGTTTTATTCTGTTTTTAGATATTTGTACAGCATTAAATATTGACAGTGATTATTTTATTGACGGAAAAGTTTATCCTGACTTAGATGAAGAATTAATATCTAAGATAAAAAAATGTTCAGACGAATATAAATTTGTATTATCAAAAATGCTAAACGGGCTAATTGAATGATATCTTGCATAAATAAATTTTTTATCGTATAATCAATTTGTTGATTATACGATTTTTTTATTTAGTGGTGATAATATGAAAATAGCAATATGTGATGATGTTGTTGAGTATCGTTTATCTTTGAAATGTTATGTTAATGAATATTTTAAACAACATAATTTAACATTTGAATTATATGAATTTTCATCCGGTAAAGAATTACTCAATACAAATCAAAAATTTGATATTGTATTTTTAGATATTGAGCTTGGAGATTCAAATGGTATTGATGTTGCAATGAAATTGCAAAAATTAAACCGTAATACTATTATCTTAATTGTAACATCATATCGCCAGTATTTAGATGATGCTATGGATATTAATGTTACTAGGTATATAGATAAACCCATTACACAAAAAAGAATATTTTCAGCATTGGATAAATCTATGTCGATACTCAATGAGGAAATGCTTTTGTTTCATCTAAAGGACAATAATGTAATTAGAATTAAAGCTTCCGAAATCATTTATGTAGAGGCTAAATTCAAGGGGGTTTATATTTATACTAAACAAAATGAATACAGAATCAAAGAAACTATGAAAGTTTTGAGAGATAAATTAAACATGAGTTGTTTTGCAGTACCACATAATAGTTTTATTGTAAATCTAAATTATGTTAAAAGTTACAAGCGAGAAGAATTATCCTTATTAGAGCCTTACTCTTTTATAAAAATTTCAATTGCAACAAGAAAACAGCCAATATTTAAAAGACGGTTCTTAGATTTTATCGGAGAGGACTTTAAAAATGACTAAAATATTTATTGATATATTCATGTATCTATTTGAGTTTTTGATGGTTTTTTATTATTCTGATATATTATTTAGTGAAAAGAAAAATCGAAAAACCAGAATCGTTATGTTTTTATTAAATACAACGTTTCTCGGATGTGTATATCAACTTAATATAACATATTTAAATATAGCGCTTATGTTTTTGTCATATACCTTATTATTTTATTTTCTTTACGACATAAGCTTCAAAACAGCTTTATTCCATTCACTGTTGTTTTTAATTGTAATGTTTGCAACGGAAATTATAACATCAATAATTGGTGTGGCTTTCTTTGACGATTTTAATGCATTAGAAAAAAACATATCGGCATATGTGTTTGTAACAGTAATTAGTAAGCTTTTGTATTTTTCAATTATGATGGTAATATTGAAATTTTTGGCTCAAAAAGAAAGCACCGACAATAAATTTTTTTGGCTACTTTTTGTCATGCCACTATCAAGTATGTTTATTTTAATATGTTTTAGGTATATTACATATCAAATCACATTAACTCAAATCATGAATGTACTTTGGATAGTTTCCTGCATAGGTATTCTTTTTGCAAATATATTAGTATTTGTAATATATGAATTTTCATTAAAGAACTCAAATGAACTTCATGAAATCAAAGAAATTCAGCGTCAACAAGAACAAGATGAAAAATATTATGAAATATTAGAACAAACAAATAAAGAAATGCATTTATTTTCACACGATATAAAAAATCATTTGATACAAATTAGAAATCTTGAAGACATTAATGCCGTTCAAGATTATGTCAATAAATTATACCCAAATATTGAACACTTTTCTCGTATAGGTATAAGTAAAAACAAAATGTTGGATTTAATAATCAGTAAGTATTCAAGACTTTGCGAGAGTAAAAATATTCAATTTGATATTGATGTGAAAACGGCAAATCTTTCTTATATTGATGATGTTGATTTGTCTACTTTGATGAATAACATATTGGATAATGCAATAGAAGCGGCAGAAAAATCCAACAGCAAATTTGTTCAGTTATATTTATTTTCTAAAAACGCTATGTATGATGGATTACTTATAAAAAACAGTTGCGATTTTGCTCCGATAAATAAAGACGGAATTTTAAAAACAACTAAAAATAATAAATCATTTCATGGCTTTGGTACAAAAAGTATCAAAAATATAATAAAGAAATATGATGCAATTTATGATTGGAAATATGATGAAAAATCAAAAATATTTGAAACAAATATAGTATTTTCAAAAAAATAAGACACTCCGTTAAAATGTCTCGGTTAATTCCGGGGCATTTTTTATTTTGACTTATTTTCTGCACTTATCTTCAATTTTTCTGCATTTATCAAAATGTATTGAAAAAACAAGATTTTTTATATATAAAATAGATGTATTAAATTTGACGAATAGAGGTGAATTCTGATGTTTTAGTTAGACTGTTATTAAACTGAAAGCAAATCACAATGCAAACCAATATTACAGAGCGCTTGCTCAAAAGAAAGGACAAACATTATGAAACATGCAAAAATCTTTTTGACTTTTTTGATAATTCTCAGTTGCTTCACGGCAGGCTTTTCAATGACTGCCCTTGCAGGAGACGACAATGTTGCATTTTCATTTACTATGAAAGCAGACATGAAAAAGAACTATACCGGAGATAGGTATAGGGAAACCACAAGAACAAACAATCCGTGGAAAGTGAATATGACTGCCAGCACCGAGGGTAAGCACACACAAGCTTATTACTTCTTGGCAAGCAACGGTATACGTAGGATACAATATTCGGACCAACATCTTGTTAAATCCGAAACGGGAGACCATCGTTACAAAGCGTATGCCGAAGCGTCAAAGCAAGGAGTGTCATTAGGCTGCAAAAACAATAATAATGTAAACAAAAGCTATACAGTAGCAGGTTATTGGGATGAAGAAACCGGCGGAACAATATAACAATATAAAATTTACCTTGCAAAAATATCCCCTGCATACGATTTTTGTTGTGTGCAGGGGCACATAAATTTTTATGAAGGGAGGACGTAATGATTTGAAAGTTTCATATTATTTAAAAAGAATTATTAATGATAAAATCAAGCTTGGATTTATATTTCTGCTGTTTTTATTGCCGATAATGGATTTAATATCTAAACTGGTTAGTATTCACCACGGAGCAACGCCTATGACGCCGTGGTCATCAACATTTCTTTCTTTAACATCGACCTCATTTATATTTCATTCGCTCTTTTTCAACTTTCTTCCGTTATATCTGCTCATTATCAGTTGCGATGATTGTTTTGAGGATTGCACAACAAAATACCGTAATATCCTTATTTCAAAATGGGGCAAAAATGATTATGTAATAACAAATATTACAAAATCATTTTGCATTTCCTTTTTCCTGATACTTTTTACATTGCTTTTAAATATGCTTATGTCAGAAATAATTTTCAATACGGCGACCTACAGCATATTCAGCGAAAATTTAGTTGATGAGGATAAGACGAGCCTTTTTTATATTGAGGCAACACATCCAACCGTAACAAATATAATTTACATATTTACCACGTCCTTATTGTCCGGAGCAATTGGCGCTGCCGGAGCGGCACTTGCAATGGCAATTAAAATCAGAAAAATCGTTTATCCTTTACTCTTTCTTTTATGGTTTTTGCCGGCGCACACCGACAAATCCATTATGCTCGCATTACAACCGTTTTGCGAATATGGCTTAGATACGAAAATACCCGTATTTGTCATAACTCTCGGAATTTTTGTAGTATTGACAATCGGTGCGGCGATAAAAGAGGTGCATTATGCAAAAATTTAAGCATACCGCTTCAAAGTATGCTGTGGTATCGGCATTGGCTTTGTTTATTATGATTTTTTTGTGGTTTTTTTTCAATTGGAGTTATGTAAACTTTAATGGAGGCATATTATTCAACTATTCAAACAAAGATAAGCTGACCGAATTTTTTACAGATAATTTTTATGGAACAAGGGCTTGCTGTTTAGTATTCCCTTTGCCGTTTGCCTTTGCAATTAATTATCTGCTTTACGATGAAAAAGTATTTTATATTTGCAGAATGAAAAACCGAATGCAATATATAACGCAATGTGTTTTAAATATAATTGCTTTTTCATTTATTTGTGCCTTTTTTCACGAGGCAGTCAGCATAATATGTTCTTACCGGCTTTTTGGCGGCGAATTGATAAACGAACTTCACATAATAAAATATTGCTCATTAAATTTTATTACAATTTTTTTATATTTTGTCAGAGTCGGCGGGGTATTTCTTTTGATAAGATTGTTTACCAATAAAAAAATTGCGCCGTATATTTTATTTGCCGTTTACGTTTTAGAATTTTATTTGTCTAATTTTTTTGGTTGGCTGCCGGTTAATGACGCAAATATTATCGAAAATCTGATTTTTGAAAATAATATGTCAGCCGTTATTTTCGCCATAATCAGAGAGATAAGTTTTGCGATAATAATTATAATTTTTTCGTATTTTAAATTTCAAAAAAAGGACATCTTGAACAATGAAAAGAAATAAAGCAGTCGGTTTATTTTTAATGATTATAATCATATTCCAAGCACTTTATTTTTTAAATGACGAGAGCTTGCATTTATATTCCTTTGCTGTCGGTATCAATAGGGAAAGCAAAGACGCCATGGACATAATTACAATGGCTGTTTTTCTCGTTCCGGTGTTTTTTATGCACTTTTATTTCAGCGAAACTCTGTATAATTTAACTCACGGCTACGGAAAGCTTTACATTATAAGGCAATATTCAAAAACGAAGTTAATCATTAAGCAAATCGTCAAAATTTTTCTGTCGGTATTGGTTATTACCGCATTTCAAATTATCACGTCATTTATATTCAGCGCAAGCTTGAAATCTGTTCAAGCAGGCAATATGATACGCTGTGTTTCGATATACATAATATGTATTTTCACTATGCAAATGCTCCAGATGATGCTTGAATACTTTTTAAAACCGGAGCAGGCAGCAATTATATGCTGTGCTTATGCTTTAATTTCATATAGCGTAGGATATTTTCTTTCAGACAGTATTATTATACGGGTATTATTCTTTCCTTGTCTGATGTTTGGCGCAGTGAACGGTGCATTAACAAGCGAAACATATTATATAAAATCATTTGCTGTTTTATTATTAATATGTTTATGCCTTATCGTCGGTAATATATATAAATTCAAAAAAACAGATATATTTTAGGAGGAAAAACAATGATTACTTTAAAAAATGTAAGCAAAACGTTGGGAAAACATCTTGTGCTTGATAATATTAATTATACATTTGAAAACGGTATGGTATATGGCCTTTGCGGTCACAACGGCTCAGGAAAGACGATGCTTTTGAGAGCTATTGCCGGTCTTATTGTTCCTGACGATGGTGAGATTATAATTGACGGCGAGAAACTTCACCGTGACATTTCATTTCCGCCGAATGCGGGTATTGTAATAGAAAGTATGGAGCTTCTGCCTAAATACAATGCTTTTGACAATTTACGTTTGCTTGCAGACATTAAGAAAATTGCGAGTGACGAAGATATAAGAAACAGCTTAGAGCGTGTCGGTCTTAATTCGGATTTGAAAGTAAAAAAGTTTTCTCTCGGTATGAAACAAAGATTGAATGTTGCGCAGGCAATTTTTGAAAAACAGAATATAATTTTGCTCGACGAGCCGACAAATGCGCTTGATAATGACGGCGTTCAACTTATTTACAGTATCATTAAAGAGGAAAAACAGCGTGGTGCTACAGTTATTGTTGCCACGCATCACAAAGAGGACTTGGATGAACTCTGCGACACAATTTTAACAGTATCGGAGGGGAGATTAATTGAATAGTAAATTATTAAAAAAGAAATCAGCACTCATTTTTTCAGCTGTTTTTGCTATATTGATTGTTGGCTGTGTTTTTTTGAATGCCTTTTTGGTCAAACCCGCAGTCGCAAAAAGCGGCAATAATGTTGATTCATCAGCCACAGACGAGGTCACTGAGGATGAACCCGAAATCGAGAGAAAAAAGACAGACGACGGTTTTATATATTACATTTTAACAGATGATAATAAAAACGTTTATGTAACAATTAGCTCCTATGACGGTGATGAGAAAAATGTACTTATTCCAAACAGTATTGAAAATTATCCTGTAAAAGAAATTGACAGCAACTGTTTTTCAAATATCAATAAAGTAGAGTCAATTACAGTACCCGACTCTGTTGTAGCAATAGGCGATTTTGCATTTTTCGGCTGCCCAAATCTTACAAAAGTTGTTATTCCGAGCAGTGTTAAAAAAATCGGTGCTGCCATAAATTCCGGCTCACATTTCACGATATACGGCGAGTCCGGTTCTTATGCCGAGGAGTATACGCTCCATCCCGAAAAGCACACCTGCACAGAGCCAATTCCTTTTGAGCCTATAAATTCTAAAGATTAAAAAGCAACCAAACATATATATTTGGTTAGAATTATGTTAATTTAAAATAAATTATATAGATATTCGTATGGGAAAACGAACATATGAAGATGTATCAAAATATGTTGAATCGCAAAGTCAGCATAAATGCAAGGTTTTGAGTGCCAAACCCGAACAGCAATTTGACGATCTCGATTTAGACGTGACAGTTTGGAATATAAAAACTGATACTGACGGAGCGTGGTGGGTTGTAGAGGGAGACACTGTTCCCATGAATTTGTATCCGCAAGGTGCATACTATTTTGGAACAGACGAAGACTACTCATTTCATATGGGATTAATGGAACGAATGCAGGCATCGCAGGAGCAATACAATCCTGATGACTATATTGAAACGGCTTCATTAGGTACTGAGATTACTCCTCAACTTTTACGTAAACTAAGAAGCATTGCCGCCCAAATTGATTTGGCAACAGAAATAGAAGATTTTCAATCAATTGGTGTTCAAAGCAGAGAAATACTAATTGAACTTGGAAATTATATTTATGATTCGCATATGGCAGGTAATCAAGAGCAACCACAAGCTTCCAATTTTAAGAAAAAAGCCGAACTGACTATCCAATTCTATTTAAATGAATCTGATAACGCAGATTATCGCAGCATGATCAAAAAATTGACTGAGGCAACATGGGACTACGCAAATAAAATAACCCATTCGAGTAGTGCAACATATTATGAAGCATCTACTTGTGTATCCCTATGTATTTCTCTTGTTTGTGTCTATGAAAATGTTCGGAACGATATATTCATATGACGAAAATACAGCTGCAAAGGTTGGCTTTATTTCCTATTGCTTTGGTCAAAATTCTGGGAAATGGTTATTCCACTGAAACGGTTAAGGCTGTTTTGCAGTATGGCGCTGATGAAATCGGTTATAACAATATCGCAATCTTTGTAGCAAAAAGCAATTACCGTTCTCAAAATGTTTTGTCCCGTTTAGGCATATGGTTGAACCATAAGCGAATCGGAAAATTTCATGTAATTCATCCAAAGAATTTAATCGTAAAAAATGATGTTATTTATTTGCCGTCATATATGACATTTTGTTTGTAAAACTAAACGAAGAACACTTTTATATTCTTCGTCATCAAATGGTGCAGTCCCCTGCTGTAAATAATAATGCGGATTTAGAGTTTCTTTATACACCTTAGTGTAAGGTTCGCAATTTCTCATATGAATTTGCTGTGTTAAGCAAAAATAAAATTCTGAGAGATTTTTGAGAGATTCTAAGAGACAGCAAAATTCAAAATTTCAAAGTCATTTTATTGCTATTTAGGGCATTTATGACTGAGACTTTTGAGAGATATCGCTCAAATCAAAATCGTAACACGAATTGAAATGAGCAAAAAATTTGAGAGACATTTCAAAAAATAAAGAGGGATTAAAGTTAATAAAACTTTAATCCCTCACTTTAAGTTTGCCCATTCTTATTGTTATTATATAAATTATCATACTAGGGGTAGCCCGATTTTTTAGAAAAGGCTTTCTATTGTTTGCGTGCAGTCTAATGCTCTCGGTGGGTACATCAAATGCACTCTAATATGTAATTAATTACTCTTGGATATTATTTTGATTTGTGGTATTATGATACTATATATAATTCTTAAAAAGGATATTTTGCTTATTATGCACATGAAAATTAATATTAGATTTGTTACTGAAAACTACAATTCAAATATAACTAATTTTTATAGAAAAGAATTTAAGATAATTAAAAACGGCATTGAATATTCGTATGATCAAAAAACTACAATAAGAGATTTATTTATAAGTTTAACAACAAAATTTATTAGACCTTATATTAAAATCGGAAAATGTAATCCATTTAAGTTGTTTTCTAATTTTTCATTGTTTGATAATCATAGAATCAAATATAATGGAGAATGGGTTGTTATGTTTAATCTTGACGCAAATCTTTCAAAGATAATAGATTTGTGTCAGGGAGAAATCATAATTGCCCTAAATCCTTTAATAGATAAAGGTGCTACTGTTCTCAAAGAAAACGGGTTTAGGTTTTATATGCATTCTCACGAGGCGGGAAGGCATCAACAGCCTCATATTCATGTAAATTGTGGAGATGGTTTTGAAGCCTCCATTAACTTGTTGGACGGAAAAATACTTGCAGGCAAGTTAAAGGCTTCAAAAAAGAAATATATAATGGATGTCATCAGTAGAGAAAGAAACTCGTTTATCATAAATTGGAATACCATAACTGATGGTCAAAAAATAGAAATTAAAAATGAAGATCTTATAAAAATTGCAGGTGGATAATGAATAATTTTTATGAAAAGGACAAAGTGTTTAGTGAGATTAAACGAATAACAGAGCAAGTGCCGAATGCTAAAAATATAATAGTCGATGTCGATGATAATGAGTTAGACAAAATAGCAATAGACTTATTAAACTTTTTAATTGATAATGGTATGACTTTTGAACGAGCAGGAGGATATTGGAAAAATCAATACTATTTGTATGTTAAATACAACAATGAATTCGTTTGCTATATTCTGTTTAACGGCACAGGTGATGAAGAAAAATTTTCGCCGTTAACCATTTGGACAGATGATAGTGGCACTGCTTGGTATAGTGAATGTTATTTAGAAGATAGCATTAAAAATATTGCTGCCCGACATGTAGATGTTTGTGAAAACTGCGGTGCTTGCAAGGGCGGAACAAGAAAGCAAATATTCGGTAAGGAATATGATAATGTTTGTCGCACAACATTTAGATTTATCAATCCTAATTGTGATGAACTGAAATGTTTGAAAGAGCTATTACTATTGAGAAAAGAAGATATTGAAGAGATTTAAAATGACAAGTAAAGAAACATATATGGCGAATCCTTGTGGCACTTCTTCGCTTCCATTTTGGAAAGAAAAGCAAATTGTTGTACCTGACAATATGCTTATTTTGCACGATAAGGATTTTAACGAAAGCTATTTAATTGAATATAATGACGAGCAATATTTTAGATTAAAACATAATTTTATAGATGTAAACGATCCTGTTCTGCCAAACGGTTTTGAGTTGTGCAGTGCGACATTGTTAGACTTTGCGAAACATATCAACAAATGCTATAAGGGCAGTAAATTAACAGTTGATGAACTCGACAGTTATCGCAAAAGAAAGGTTTATTCTCAAGAACTGTGGATTGCTGTTAAAAACTGTAAAAATAATAAAATTATTGGTACAGGTATTGCCGAGTTTGATACAGGAATCGGTGAAGGTGTTTTAGAGTGGATACAAGTGTCTGAAAAATATCGTGGTAAAGGTATAGGAAAATTTATTGTTAATGAACTATTGCAAAGGATGATAAGCAAAGCCTCATTTGTTACTGTATCCGGACAAGTTAATAATTCGACAAATCCACAAGCACTTTACAGAAAATGTGGATTTGAGGGAAATGATATTTGGCACATAATGCACAAGAAATAAGAAACAAAATTTTGAACATTTTTTGTTACTATTTATCTATTTCAATACTTATATGTATGAAGGAAGATTAAAAATAATGATGGATAAGGAGATAAACTAATATGAATGTTTCAAATGAACAAGATGGTCTCATGTACTTTGCTTATAGGTTACAAGAAGCAACATTTCATTACTCGATTGATGTGTACAAGGCATCGCTATATAACACTAACCAGTTAGTTAGAGAATATGTTCACGTTGCAAGCATAGTGGAAAATGGTGAATTAAATAAATCATATTTAGAAACGATAAAAGACGAATTTATAGATGCGATAGAACACGATGTTGTGCTGAAAAAATACTGGGGATTAGACAATATAAAACTCATTAAACAGCAAATAGGGACTTCAAATCTTTTTGATATTGAAAAGATAATGAAATATCTTTCTGATATTTGGGATAAAGCAAAATATTATAATTGGTGCAAAGAATATATAAAAGAAATTGTTGTTCAAAAAAATGAAAAGAAAAAAATTGAACTCGCAATAAGATGTTTTTTACCAGAGTTATACGCTTATGGATATTCAAACGTTTACATTTACAATGTTATCAAAAACACATTACTAGACAAATCAAAGCAAAACATTAATACTTTTTTAGATACATTCGACTGTAAAATTAAAGAATATGATGTATATTTAGCAATAAGTCGAGATGTACTTCCTTTCAACAAAATTCTTACCCACAATTTTAGTATAGAATTTGACGATGATGGACACTTTAAAGAATTAAGAAAATATGATGAAGACAAATACATAGTAATTAAAGTAAAGAATGTAAAAGCTATGGATCCCAACACCGCAATGGTTAATGCTAAAAGCATATTAAATATTTTTACAATGTTTTATATTGCAGTAGATAACAAAAGTAAATTTGATATTTTCAAAACTGCTATGATTAGATGGGATGAACAAAAATGCTATGCTACTGATAGTGATAGCGGTTTTAGCAAAATAGAAAAATATACGAATGTAGAAGCAGGAAATGTTGCGGAAAACACATTAAACAGATTAACAGAAACCTTTTTGTTTAATAAAGAAACATGTTTTCGTTGATGGAAGTGCTTGAAAAACATAATTCGGCGATACTTGATGATAATGTTGAAAATAGTTTTTTGAATCTATGGTCCATATTTGAAATGGTAACAAAAAACATTGATTCAGGTTCTAAAATTGAAAGAATAAGAAATGTTGTTTTAATGATATTATCAAATAATTATTTTAAGAGAATCATTAATGATCTCGATAAGAATCTGAAAAATATTATCGGAGAAAAAGCATATAAAAGTATTCTTTCTAAATCAAACATAGATAACAAAACTGATGAATATATTTTAGCTTGTATTGTGTTCATGGATGAGCATAAGTCATTAAGGGAAGAATTTTATTCTCTTTTGAAAAACAATGCAAATATCAGAAGCAGAATATTCCAATTAAATGATTTAGGCGGTAACGTTAAAGGCTTATATTCATTAATAAAGAGATATAAAGAAAGAGTTAGTTGGCATCTAACAAGAATGTACAGATATCGTAATTGTATTGTTCATTCAGGAACAAGCGAAAATAATATTGAATTTATTTGTGAACATTTGCATTCGTATGTTGATGTTGTAATTAACGACTTTATTAAAAACTTAACAAGTGATATGAATTTAAAGAGCATAGATGATGTCATTATTCATAACAAATTGTATTTTCAGCAACTTGAAAAAACAATTAATAAGGATACTCGCATCGATGAAGAAATTATTTCTTTGCTGTTAAAATAAAACTTATGATATATTGATTATTCTCTATTGCAAAGCAGTTCTATTTTTAGGACTGCTTTATATTTTTGACTTGACTTTCCTGTTGTTTAGAGTTATAACACACAACACAGGAGGTGAAATTGAATATGAACGGTGTAATTTATGCACGATACTCAAGTGATAATCAGCGTGAGGAGTCTATTGAAGGTCAGCTCCGTGAGTGCACCGACTTTGCAAAACTCAACGATATTACAATCGTTGATTCATATATCGACCGAGCGTTCTCCGCTACTACCGACAAGCGTCCTGCGTTTCAGAAAATGATTAAGGATTCTGCAAAGAATATGTTT
>ERZ773183.2172-NODE-2172-length-14003-cov-3.397118_pt1 | contig 14003 bp, 16 predicted proteins | sample MGYA00580532_ERZ773183 | MGnify/ENA primary metagenome ERZ773183 (study PRJEB29015, sample SAMEA2737791) | human gut metagenome | biome: human gut; feature: human-associated habitat; material: faeces | place: China | collected 2012 ... | reverse complement strand
ACGCGGGGCTGCAGCTGGCCGTGGAGCTTTGCATTGCGGGCGCGGCGTACTGCCTGCTGCCCGCCGGACTGTTCCAGCGTGTTCCCGCCGCGCCGCCGTCCGCCCCCTTTGCCTCACGAGCGGCGCTCACCACGCTCTCCGGGCGGCTGGAGGCTGTGTCCGGCGCGCTGTGCGCCGTGGGCGACACCGTGCAGGCCGTATGCGAACGGCTGCCGCCCCGGCGCGAGACCACTGCCGACCTGTGCGACGCCGTGGCGGAGCGTTGCTGCAAGGCCTGCGGCAAACGCCTGTATTGCTGGGTGGACTGCGCCGGCGAGACCTACGACGCGTTCAACAATCTTTCTCCGCTCATTGCCATGCCAGACGGCGTGGCCGCGGCGGACCTGCCCCCGGTTTTGCAGCGGCGGTGCCAGACACCTGTGCGGCTGGCCAACGCCATCAATGTGGCCGCCGCCGAACAGGCTGCGCGGCGGGCGGCACGCACACACGACGGCGCGGCGCGTGCCGCTTTGTGCGAACAGTACAGCGCCCTGGCCGCGGCTCTGGCCGAGCTGGCCGGGCAGGTGTACCAGACGGATGTTCCGGACAAGCGCAAGGCCCGCCGGCTGGAGCAATTGTTCTCGGAGATCGGCCTGGAGCCGCTGGAGACCACCGTTGCCCAGGACGCTTCCGGCCGCGTGACGGCCACCGTATGCGTGCCGCGCCTGTCCTTCACGGCCGACGAGCTGAAGGTCATCACCGATGAGGTCTCCACCCTGTGCCGCCGCACCTTCGCGCCCGCCCAATGCATCCATTCCGGCACGGTGACCAAGCTGCTGTTCCGTGAACGGCCCCGCTTTGCCGTGGACTGCGCAGTCTGCGCCCTGCCCGCCGGCGGCGACATATCCGCCGATGCGATACAGGCCTTCCCCGATGAAACAGGCCATTTTCACGCGGTGCTGTGCGACGGTATGGGCACCGGTAAGGCGGCGGCGGTGGGCGGCGTGCTGGCCGCCTCCCTTACGAAAGAGCTGCTGCACGCCGGGTTCGAAAGCGCCAGCACGGCGCGGCTGGTGAACATCGCGCTGGCGCTGAAGAGCGACGACGAAAGCGCCGTGGCACTGGACGCGCTTTCCATCGACCTGTACACCGGGGACGCAGTGCTGTACAAGGCGGGGGCCGCGGCTTCGTTTCTATTAAGGGACGGTAAGGCCGCCGTTTACAGCGGCGACACGCTTCCCATCGGCATTCTCGGCAGCGTGACGGGCCGCCGGGAGCTGCTGTGCCTTTCCCCCGGCGATACCGCTGTGCTGGTGAGCGATGGCGCGCTGGCTCCGGGCGCCTCCTGGCTGCGCGCGCAGCTCGTGGCTCACGCGGACGACGCGCCCCAAAAGCTGGCGGATGCGGTGGCCCGCGCGGCGAGGGAAAAGCAGCAGGACATGCCCGACGACGTAACCGTGATGGCACTGCGCCTGCGCGCGGTGGAATAACCGCCCCGGGGCGGGCCGCTCCTGCCGCTTGCCTCCTCCGCGCCCGGCCGCGGAAACTTTTTCTTGATTCGCTCCATGCCCCATACTATAATAGAGACCAAATACGACTGGCTCTGTAAGGAGGTGCCGCATGGAAGCAAATCAATACCTGAACGATTTTTACAACCATTACGACGAGGACAGCCGCCTGCTGTTTCAGCACGGCAGCGTCGAATTTCTCACCACGATGCGCTACATCGAGAAATATCTCAAGCACGGCGACAAAGTCCTCGAGATCGGCGCCGGAACGGGCCGCTATTCTCACGCGCTGGCGCGCCGGGGGCATCCCGTGGACGCGGTGGAGCTGGTCGCGCACAACATCGAGGTTTTCCGCCAAAACACCCGTCCCGGGGAAAGCGTCACCATCGCACAGGGCAATGCTCTGGATCTGTCCGCCTTTGCGGACAACGCCTACGATGTCACGCTTCTGCTCGGCCCGCTTTATCATCTGTATACTCAGGACGACAAGCGCCGGGCGCTGCGGGAGGCGATCCGCGTCACAAAGCCGGGCGGCGTTGTCTTTGCCGCTTATGTCATCTCCGACGGCTGCCTTCTGGACGAGGGCTTCCGCCGCGGCAATATCTCTGTTGCCGAATATGTGCGGGACGGGCTGCTGGACGCCCGGACGTTTGCCGCCAGCTCCCAGCCAAAGGATTTGTTCGAACTGGTGCGCAAAGAGGATGTTGATGAGCTGATGTCCGTGTTCCCTGTAACGCGGCTGCACTATGTGGCCTCCGACGGCTGCGCCCTGCTTTTGCGCGACGAGATCGACGCGATGGACGCTGACTCCTTCGCCCTGTATCTGAAATACCATTTCGCCACCTGTGAACGCGCGGACCTGGCGGGCATTACAAGCCATGCGGTGGATATCTTCCGCAAGTGACCGACTGTGTCTGAATGCTGCGCCAGCTTTCCCGTTCATCTGACACACGGCGGGAATACCCCGCCGGCCCGTCTGTTCATTTTACCGCTTCAAGCTGTTTCCGCCTTCTATTACATAGGATTGCAGCCCTTTTTGACATCCGTTCTTTTCATAAAAATGCTCCAAGCCCGGCTGCGCGCCAAAATACAACATTGTTGGAGCGTTTTCCCTGGCAAGCCGGAGGAGTGTGCTGCCGATTCCCTGTCTTCGATATTCCGGAAGAACGAGAAGCTCTGTGATCGTCCCGAAAAAACAGCCGTCTGAAAGAATGCGCAGGCATCCTGCAAGCTTTTTCTTATCATAGGCAGCTATATTGATTGTTTTGGACAGCGCGGCCCGGGTTTTATTTTCATCATAATTTCCAGGCCATATCCGATTGGCAAACTGAATAAAGGCCGCAGCGTCCAATTCTTTGTCATCCACTGTGTATTCCATCATCTTCCCCGCTTTTTTCATACTTTGACCGTTGTTTGCTCTTTTATGAAAAGCTCCGGGCCCGGCTTTCCGCCGCACCCGGAGCTTTTTTCTGTCTGCGTGCTGTTGTTACTCGTACAGCGGGAAACGGGCCGTCAGGGCGGCTACCTCGGCGGCGACGGCTTCCTTCTGCGCCTCAACATCAAAGGTGCAGGCCGCGATTTGCAATCTTCCGCATTTCCTCCGGCCCGAAGCCGCGGGTGGTGACAGCGGGCGTTCCGATGCGCACGCCGGAGGTAACGAAAGGCTTCTCCGGGTCGTTGGGAACGGTGTTTTTGTTTGCTGTGATGTGCACCTCGTCCAGACGGCGCTCCAGCTCCTTGCCCGTAACGCCCGTGCCGCGCAGGTCCACGGTCATCAGGTGGTTGTCTGTGCCGCCGGAGACAAGGCCCAGCCCCTCGTCCAGCAGCGCTTGGGCCAGCACGCGGGCGTTCTCTGCGATATTCTTCTGATATTCTTTGAATTCCGGCTTCAGCGCTTCGCCGAAGCACACGGCCTTGGCGGCGATGATATGCTCCAGCGGGCCGCCCTGGGTACCCGGGAAAATAGCCTTGTCGATGGCCTTGGCGTACTCCTCCCGGCACAGGATCAGGCCGCCGCGGGGGCCGCGCAGCGTTTTGTGGGTGGTGGTTGTCACCACGTCGGCATAGGGCACGGGGTTCGGGTGCAGGCCAGCGGCCACAAGCCCCGCGATGTGCGCCATATCCACCATAAACAGCGCGCCGTTTTCCCGGGCGATCTTCGCGATGCGTTCAAAATCAATGGTGCGGGAGTAGGCCGAAGCGCCCGCGACGATCATTTTGGGCTGGTGCTCCTTTGCTTTTTTCTCCAGATCCGCATAATCCAGATAGCCGTTTTCGTCCACGCCGTATGCGATGAAATTGTAGTTCTTTCCGCTCATGTTCACAGGGCTGCCGTGGGTGAGGTGGCCGCCGTTGGAAAGATCCATGCCCAGGACGGTATCGCCCACGTTCAGCAGCGCAAAATAAACGGCCAGATTGGCCTGCGCGCCCGAATGCGGCTGCACATTGGCGTGCTCGGCGCCGAACAGCCTGCACGCGCGGTCGCGGGCAATGTTCTCCACCACGTCCACGCACTGGCATCCGCCGTAGTAGCGGTGGCCGGGATACCCTTCGGCGTACTTGTTGGTGAGCACGCTGCCCATGGCGGCCATTACCGCGGGCGAGACGATATTTTCAGAGGCGATCAGCTCGATATTGTCCCGCTGGCGTTTGAGTTCGGCCTCCATCGCCGCGCCGACCTCGGGGTCGGCCTGTGTGACGAAGCCGATGGTGTCCATCATTTCTTTGAACATGGGTGTGCCCTCCTGTACTGTTTTACTTCCTGCGGCGGTTTTCCCCGCCTTCTTCCCAATTATAGATTATACACCCGCCGCGCGCGGCGCACAAGACGCTTTAGCCTGTTAAACTGCTGAATTTTCAGCGGCACAGACGTTCCCCCTTTTGCTTTTGGACGAAATGTGCTATCATAATATCAATTTATCGGCGGCTTTCTTTTATGCGCGAAAGCGCGCGGGGCGGCCGCCGTGCAACAGGGAGGCGTCTTTTTGCGCACAAAAGCAGATACCAGGCTCATTGTAGAGCGCCTGAAAAAGGAATACCCCGTGAGCGAATGCTCGCTTGCCTATGACGACGCGTGGCAGCTTCTTGTCAGCGTGCGGCTTTCGGCCCAATGCACCGACGCCCGCGTGAATATCGTGACAAAGGACCTGTTTGCCAAATATCCCACGCTGGAGGCGCTGGCTGCGGCCGGGCCGGACGCCATAGAGGCCATCATCAAGCCCTGCGGCCTGGGCAAAAGCAAGGCGCGGGACCTTGCCGGCATGGCAAACATGCTGCTGCGGGAATACGGCGGCAAAGTGCCCCAGGCCATGGAGGATCTTCTGCGCCTGCCGGGCGTGGGCCGCAAAAGCGCCAATCTCATCCGGGGCGATATCTTCCACCTGCCCGCCGTCGTGGCGGACACCCACTGCATCCGCATGGCAAACCGCATCGGTTTCGTGACGGACACCACCGACCCGGTGCAGGTGGAGCGCGCGCTGGTGAAGGTCCTGCCGCCTGAGGAGTCCAACGATTTCTGCCACCGCTGCGTGATGCACGGACGCGTGGTGTGCACCGCCCGCAAGGCTCTGTGCGAGGTGTGCTGCCTGCAGGACGTCTGCCGCACTGGCAAAAAAACCATCAAACAGGAAACATTGGAGGAACTGGTATGAAACGCACTTTATCGCTTGCTTTGTGCCTGATTTTAAGCCTGGCTTTGCTGGCCGGGTGCGGCGCCGCGCCGCTGCCCGACGGCCTGACGCAGGAAAGCGTGACGGACGCCGCGGCGCAGACCGTGGCGCAGCTGAACGACGAGGACTATGACGCGTTGTTCGCCGGAATGACAGAGGAGATGACCTCCGCCATGACGGCCGAGGACCTTGCCGCCGTATGGCAGCCGGTGCTGGAAGCCGCCGGCGCGTTCGATTCCATCACAAAAACGACCGTGGGCGGCAAGGACGGTTACGGCGTGGCCGTGGTACAGGCAAAATATGAAAACGCCGCGGTGACCTTTACGCTCTCCTACACACCGGAGGGCAAGCTGGGCGGGCTGTTCTTCAAATAACCCCTTCCCCGCCCCATTCTTTTTTCGAGGTGTTCCCCTTGCAGCAGACACAGCAAACCACCGCGCCCGTCCAGAATTCTTTCTGGGCGGGCTTTCACGACGGCGTGCCCATTGGCCTGGGTTATCTTTCCGTCTCCGTCACGTTCGGCATGATGGCCGTGACGGGCGGCCTGCCGGTGTGGGCCGCCGTGGCCATCAGCATGACGAACGTCACCAGCGCCGGGCAGTTCGCCGGGCTTTCCCTCATTTTCGGCGGCGGCACGCTGTTTGAAACGGCGCTCACGCAGTTCGTCATCAATCTGCGCTATGCCCTGATGAGCCTTTCCCTCTCCCAAAAGCTGGAGCGCCGCGTCGGCCTCATCGACCGCATGCTGTTCAGCTTTATGATGACGGACGAGGTGTTCGCCGTGGCGTCCGGGCAAAAGGGAGAGGTGGGCAAGCGCTATCTGTTCGGCGTGATGATCGCGCCTTACTGCGGCTGGGCGCTGGGCACGCTGTGCGGCGCCGTGGCCAGCGGCTTTTTGCCGCCGTCGGTGCGCAGCGCGCTGTCCATCGCCATTTACGGCATGTTCATCGCCATCGTGGTGCCCGTTGCAAAGCAGAGCCGCGCCGTGCTGGGCGTGGTGGCTCTGGCTGTCGCGCTCAGTTGCGCCATGCACTGGGTGCCTGTGCTGAACACGGTTTCCAGCGGTTTTTCCATCATTCTCTGCACCGTGCTGGCGGCGGGCTTGGGCGCGCTGGCCGCGCCGGTGCCGGACGAGCCTTCCGGAGCACCGGACGGGGAGGTGGCGTAAATGAATGCAAAAACCATCTGGCTGTACATCGTGGTAATGGCGGGCGTAACATACCTCATACGCATGCTGCCGCTGGCGCTGCTGCGCAAAAAGCTGCGCAGTCGTTTTATCAAAAGCTTTCTGTTCTATGTTCCTTACGCCGTGCTGGCCGTAATGACGGTGCCCGCCATCTTTGAGAGCACGGGCAGCGTGTTTTCCGCCGCCGTGGGCTTCGCCGCGGCTGTGCTTCTGGCTTACCGCGGCGCGGCTCTGCTGCCTGTGGCATTGGCCGCCTGCGGCGTGGTATTCTGCACGGAGTGGATGATGCGCCTGTTTTAGCCCATAAAAGAGGAATTCGCCTATGAATTGGATCAGCTGGTTCGGCCTTGGCATCGTGTTGCTGCTGCTCATTCCCAACGCCGTATACGCCGCCGCAAACAAAAACACGCAACCGCCCCGCACAAGCCGCATCCTCGGCTTGGCTGAACAGGCAGGCCGCTATGGATGCATGTTTCTGATGATATTCCACGCCGGCCTTACGGAATTCGGTTTTGCCTCGGCGGAAGGATTCATCGCGTGGCTGGCCGGCACCGGTGCGCTGCTCGTACTGTACTGGGTATTCTGGCTGCTGTATTTCCGCGCCGCGAAGCCCCGGTACGCGCTGCCGCTGGCTGTGCTGCCCTGCCTGATCTTTTTGCTGAACGGCCTTTTTCTGCGCCACTGGCTGCTGGTTTTCTTTTCCGTGTTGTTTGCTGCCGCGCACATCGCCATTACCTGGCAAAACACCCGCGCGCCATAGGCGGGCGTCCCCTCCATAACAAAGCAAAGCGGCCGGGCGTGCACAGTGCACGTCCGGCCGCCTTCTGCATCATGCCGTATATCCGCTGTATGCGTGGAGCGTGGAGAAACTGATGGACTGGATGACGCGGTCCAGCACCTTGTCGTACACCAGCACATTGACGCCCGGACGGTTGCGGCTCTGTTCTTCTCCGTCCACGGTTGTGGAGGAATTGTCCGCCGCGCTGCGCAGCGTCACATCGTGCCCGCCCCAGGAAAGCGTGTATTCCAGCGGGCCGGCGCCGGTCTTCTGGTACACGACTTTTCCGCCGTCCACCACATATAGGCCCTGCATGCCGCTTTGTTCCAGCGGCAGCGTGTCCAGCCCCCATTGCCTGAACACTGCGCGCGGAGCGGAGGGATCCGCTTCCGTGGCGTCGCCCTGTGTCGTGATGACCGCTGCCAAGTCCTTATCCTGCATCAGCAGGCGGAAATATTCGGCCATGTCCAGCGTGAAGCGCAACGTTATATTCTGTGCGTCCCGGTGCTCCATCCTTGCCGCCTCGTCCCACGCCGCGTAGGCCGCGTCGCCGCGCTTGTCGGGCATACCGTAATGCTCCGCCAGATAAGCCGCCAGATCCGTGCTGATTTTTTGCGCGCCTGCGGTGTTCACATGGGCATGGTCGGCCAGGTCTGTTGCATAGTCAAAGCCGATATCCCGCCCACCGGGCGTGTTGTAATCCAGCACGGGCACACCGTTTTCCGCGCAGATGCGCGCCGCGCGGCGGAACACGCCGTACTCGGCCCCGCTCGTCTCATAGGGCGTCACCACGAACACCAGCGGCACATCCTTTTTTCTGCAAAGTGCGATAAGCTTGTAAAGATATTCCTCAGCCTGGGGATAGATGGGCGTTTCCTCCGGTTCCCCTTCCAGTATGGGCACGGGGAATTCCTCCACCGCCTGTAAAGGGCCGTAGCCTTTTCCCGTGGTCGCATGATCCTGAAAAAACCAGGTGAAATCTTCCGCCGTCAGGCTCTTCCACCGGGTGTGGTAGCGCAGCATCGGCAGATAGCGGTAAAACGGCGGCGAGTTCTGCTGGCACCGGCTCATGGCGACGGCAAGCGCCGCGCGGTTGAGGGACGGCGGGATGCGCAGCGAATAATCGTCCGAGGTGCCGTCCACGTCCGCAGGCGTCATATAGGTGGTGCCGTAGCACAGCCCGAACCCCTCCAGCACCACGACCCTGGGCGTCTGCCGCTTGAACGCCTCCACCGCGTAATGGTAGCTCACCCACATCGGCTGGCTCCAGGAGTACAATACATATCCCGTGAAACCCTGCTCGCGCCACATCTGCGCGGGCGCAAACGCCGCGTTGGCATGGCTGCTGCCCAGAAAGATCACATCGATGGTATCCTCCGGCTCGGCGTAAAAGCCGTCGATGCACCCGCCCTTGGGGGCCAGCACCTCCTGCGTACACAAGAGCAGCGCCAGCAGGATGCACCCGAACGCCAGCGCGCGGACAAGCGGCGGCAGGCCGCGCGTCTGCTTTGAGACCGGTCCTTTCCCCAATGTTTACGCCCCCCCGCTCAGAACTGGAAATAGATGAACGGCTTTTCCACATAGCCCTCGCCGTACATACCGAATATCGCCACCGTGAGCACCCCCGCCAGCAGCACGGCCCATTGCACAGCCAGCGGCTTTTGCAGCAGCCGCGCCGAAAGGCTGCCCCAACGCCGCCGCAGCACGTCGCACAAAACAACAGCCGCCACGCACACAGCCGAAAGCAACAGGTCGGGCCCGTCCATACCCCAGGCGAGCACCGCTTCCCGGCCCGGGAACGCGCCCGGGCGCAGCAGGCTTCGCACCATGCTCAACGCCGCGTCCATGCCGCCGGCGCGGAAGAAAATCATCGAAAACGCCACCAGCGCAAACGTCCACGCCGTGCGCCAAAGCCGCGCGGGCAAACAGCCATGGGGTACCCGCAGCGCCGTATACAGCCGTTTGCGGAGGGGCAGCGTCAGGCGGCCGCACACAAGGTACAGCCCGTGCAAAAGCCCCCATGCCACAAATGTCCATGCCGCGCCGTGCCACAGCCCGCTGCACAGAAAAACAACCATCGTGTTCACACAGGTGCGCGCCAGCCCCCTGCGGCTGCCGCCCAGCGGGATATACAGGTAATCCCGGAAAAAGCTGGACAGGCTGATGTGCCAGTTGCGCCAGAACTCCGCCACGGATTGAGAGAGGAACGGACTGTGGAAATTTTCCATCAGTTCCACGCCCAAAATGCGCGCCGCGCCCCGGGCGATGTCGGTGTAGGAAGAAAAATCGCAGTAAAGCTCAAAGCAGAACAGCACCGTGGCCGCCGCCGTGGCCCAGCCGCCCAAAGCGCCGCCTTGGGCATAGACGGTGTCCGCCAGCAGCGCCAGCCTGTCCGCCACAACCATTTTCTGAATATAACCCCACAGCATCAGCACAAGGCCGCTTTTGGCCCGCTCGTAGGAAAAACGGGCAGGCAGCTGCAGTTGGGGCAGGATATTGCCGCTGCGTTCAATGGGCCCGGCCACCAGCTGCGGAAAGAAGGAGATAAACAGCAGATACCGCCAAAAGCGCTGCTCGGCGGACACGCTGCCCCGGTATACGTCCACAGTGTAACCGATCGCCTGAAACGTGTAGAAGCTGATGCCGACAGGCAGGAGCACGCCCAGCAGCGGTACGGCGGGGAAGCCCCGCGCAGCCAGCAGACCGTTCGCACTCTGCGCAAAAAAATTATAATATTTGAAGAAAAACAGAATTCCCAGATTTGCCGCCAGCGAAACGGCCATGGCCGCCCTGCGCCTGCCCCGGTTCCCGGCGGCCGGCGCACCCAATACCGCCAGCGCACGCCCGCACAAATAGGTGCTGAACGCGGAAAACAGGATGAGCACAATATAGGCCGGATTCCAGCACATATAGAAAAAGCAGCTGCACGCAAGCAGCCATGGCTGCCGCGCGCGGCGCGGCAGCACATAATAAACAAAAACCGCCGCAACGAAAAACGCACAAAAGCGCAGCGAAACGAAGTTCAAAGCCGCAATCCTCCCCTGTTCACCATTCCAAGGCACCACCGGGCCTTTTACGGCGCCGCAGCCGCAGACAGCCCGTCCGGTTTCGCAGGCGGCCGCCGCTGTGCGGGCGGCCTTCCAAGCGAATGATACCATATCGCACGCGGGCTTGCCAAGCAGGATATACGAAAAAAATGCCTTTTTGACGTTCCCGGTACGTCCTGCCGGAAAAATAATACGCTCAACACGGTTGACACCGCCGCCGCCAGCGCCTATAATACATACGGACATAAAAACAGGGGTGCCGAAAGGCTGAGATTTGTACGCGTACGCGTGTGCATGAACCCTTTACCTGATCCGGGTAATGCCGGCGTAGGAAGTTTTGGCGCAGAAATGCGCAATTGGGAAACTTTGGCGCGCCCGCAGTTTGCGGACGCGCCTGTTTTTATGTTACGACATAAAAAAGGGGTTTTTCTCTATGGCAACAAAATCGTATTCCCGCACCCGAACGCTTGTTGAATGCGCGCTGATGATCGCGGTGGGCACCGTACTCGCGCAGATCAAGATCTTCGAAATGCCCTTCGGCGGCAGCGTTACGCTGGTGTCCATGCTGCCGTTATCCTCGTCTCGTTCCGTCACGGCGTGAAGTGGGGCCTGGCCACGGGCTTCGTCAACAGCCTTTTGCAGATGCTGCTGGGCTTTTACGCGCCTCCCGCCGGCACTGTGGCCGCGTTTGTGGGCGTCGTTCTGCTGGACTACGTGCTGGCTTTCACCCTGCTGGGCCTAGCGGGCGTTATCGCCAAGCCCTTCAAAAACCATCTGCTGGGCGTAGCCGCGGGCACCGCCGCTGTGTGCGTCATCCGCTTTTTGTGCAGCTTTTTGTCCGGCGCGCTTCTGTGGGGCAGCTACCAGGAAAGCTACGAATGGGCGAGGGGGATGTCCGTTTGGCTGTACAGCTTTATCTATAACGGCAGCTACATGCTGCCCGAACTGCTCATCACCACCGTGTGCGCCGTCATTTTGTGCAAAGCCGCGCCGAAATTCTTTCTGCCCGAGAACTAGAACTCCGCGCCAAAATATGGTATACTTGCCCTAGAAGGCGGACCGCTTTCGAATCCGTTTCAAGGGGAGGCTGTACTTTTATGGAGAAGCATTTGGTCATTTGCATCGGCAGGCAGTTCGGCAGCGGCGGGCGCGAGATTGGGCTGGGCCTGGCCAAAAAGCTGGGCATCCGGTTCTACGACAAAGAGATCCTGAAAAAGGCGGCCGAGGAGAGCGGCATCGTAGAAGAGCTGTTTGAAAAGGCGGACGAAAAGCCCACCAACAGCTTTTTGTACTCCCTGTCCATGGGTACGCACGGACAGGCCATGAATTTCACCAATTACAACGATTACCTCACCAACGACAAGCTGTTCCTGTTCCAGAGCAATACCATCCGCGATATGGCGGAAAAGGATTCGTGCGTCATCATCGGCCGTTGTGCGGATTATATCCTGCGCGGACGCAAGGACATGCTTTCGGTGTTCATCCACGCCCCTATGGAGCTGCGCATCCAGCGTATCTCCCGCGTGCGCAATGTAGAGGAAGACGCCGCGCGGTCCCTCATCAAAAAGACGGACCGTCAGCGTGCCAATTACTACAACTTCTACGCGGACAACGACTGGGGCGCGGCCGACAGCTACGACGTGGCCATCAACTCCGGCAAGCTGGGCGTGGAAAAATCCATTGAGGTTCTCGCCGGTATTTGTGAACACCTGTAAATTGCTGCAAAAACCGCATGGCAAAAGCCATGCGGTTTTTGATTTCTCCGCAATAAAAAAGTTTATCCCGATGGCTGCGGGCCGGGGACGGCCCGCAGAAAAGCTTCACCGTTCACCGAAGCCGGATGTGCAACGTGCCGTCGCTGTACGCAAAGCGGCCCGCGGGAACCAGGCGGGCGGGCGCTTTGGGCGCGCACGTTCCCTGCGGCTCGCGCAGCACATCGTCCAGCCGGAAGGCCGAGAGCAAAAGCCCTGCAAGCCCCGCCTGCATTACACCCGTCCAGCCGCCGTCTAAAAAGGGCAGCATCCCTCTCGCGGAACTCCAGCCCAGACAGGAGAGCAGGTTGAGCACGCCGTGCATCGTGAGCAGTGCACAGCAGCCCACCGCGCACAGCCGCCCGATGCCGCTGCGGGTGCGCAGGGCCGTGCGCCACAGCCATGCCAGCGCGCCCGCGACAGCTGCGGCCAGCGCTGCGGCGCAGGCAATACCGTACCGCCAGCCCGCGTAAGCCAGCAGGTAATCGGCGCGCAGCTCCCGCACCGCCTTCCCTGCAAATTCTCCCACGGTGCCGAGCGCCGCTTTTTCCCCGAGCGGCAAACTGCCGTCTCCGGGGCCAAGCCACCGCATCCCGTCCCACATGCGCCGCAGGGCGTTCATCCAATAGCCCGCGCCCGCTGCATTTGCATCCGGTGCAAGCAGCACCTCCAGATGCCGCTGAAGGCTCCCGGCCAGACCCGGCATCAACAGCAGCACCAGCAAAAATGTCACCACAAGAGAGCCCGCTGTCACGCCCAGCACAACCGCAAAGCTTTTCTTTCCGCCAAGCCCATACCAATCGCCTGCGCAGCATACCAGACACACGGCAAGCCCCGCAAGCCCCAGCACACACGCCGCGGCCAGATGCGGCACCATGATACACAGCCAGAGCCCCGGCACAATGGCAAAACCGCTGACCAGCAGCCCCGCCCAGCCGCGGCCGCGCTGCCGGTACACCACGGCCGCGTAAATGGGAATAAAAATCATGCTGAAATGAGTGGCGTCGTAAGATACACCCCAAACAGTCCAAAGACGCCGCCCGTTCATCAGGGTATATCCGGCCAGAAAACCATAAGCCGAAACGGCCGCCAGCCCGATATAGAGCGCCTTTGTCCAGCGTGCCAACAGGGACACATCCATACAGAAATATACCGCCGCAAGCACAGCAATTCCCGCCAAGGCGGCGGCCAGGCTTTGGTACGCGCCCTCGCGCCACAGGTACACGCCTTGTGCCGAAACGGGCACGCTCCAGAAAAAACGCAGCAGCGCACCCGCCAGCAACAGCGCCGCCACCATAAAAAACGGTCCCCAGGCCGGGCGGGGCCTGTGCACGCGGTCCAGCGCGCCGCCTGCCAGCACCGGGTCTCCCATGCTCTCCACCGTCCTGCGCTCGGCTTCTTCCGGCGCGCAGCCTTGAGCCACAAAGGCGTTATACTGTTCGCTGAGATGATTCTCCAGCTCCCGCTCCACACCCGGCACCGCACGGCGGCAGCGCAGCTGGGCTGTGACGGTCTGCAGCCATTCCTTTCGCGTCTGTCCCATTACAGCACCACCCCTGCGCGAGCATCCATTGTTTCCAACACAGCGTTGATCGCCCGGGACACCCGGCGCCACTCCGTTTGCTGCGCCTCCAGCGCACCACGCCCGGCCCTGGTGATACGGTAGTAGCGCCGCGGCTTGCCTGCTGTGGCCGCGCCGCCCGGCTGTTCATAGCTTTCAATGCTGCCGTCCGCCTCCAGCGCATGCAGAATGGGATACAGCGTCCCCGCCTTCAGCGCGAATGTATCGTTGGAGCGCTGTGCCAGCTCCTCGATCATCTGATACCCATACATGTCCCGCTCCGCCAGCAGGCGCAGCAGCAGCATCTGGGCCGAGCCCGGCACAAGGTTTTTTCCCGCCGCCATGTAAATTCCTCCCTTTTGCCCCGTGCTGTGCACGGCGGTCATTTATATAGATTATCTATATATTCTATTGTTTAGTATATATCGATGCCCTATATATGTCAATGGTTTTCAAAAATTTTTCCAAGCAGTGAATTGTCAAACTAAGTGCAACAGGAATTGAGCTCGAAGTCCCATAATTCCT
>ERZ773183.2170-NODE-2170-length-14012-cov-2.432185_pt1 | contig 14012 bp, 14 predicted proteins | sample MGYA00580532_ERZ773183 | MGnify/ENA primary metagenome ERZ773183 (study PRJEB29015, sample SAMEA2737791) | human gut metagenome | biome: human gut; feature: human-associated habitat; material: faeces | place: China | collected 2012 ... | reverse complement strand
AAGCCTCTATAAGACCTGATTTCTTTCCTCTGGGAAGATCTATCTGAGTAACGTCCCCTGTCACTACTACTTTTGATCCAAAACCCATTCTTGTAAGAAACATTTTCATCTGTTCCGGAGTAGTATTTTGAGCCTCATCCAATATTATAAATGAATTATCCAGAGTTCTTCCTCTCATATAAGCAAGAGGAACCACTTCTATCACTTCTTTTTCCTTCAGTCTCAGAGCACTTTCTCTTCCCAGCACATCATACAGAGCATCATACAGAGGTCTCAAATATGGATCCACCTTTTCCTGAAGATCTCCCGGAAGAAACCCCAGACGCTCTCCCGCTTCAACGGCAGGTCTTGCAAGTATTATCTTCTGCACTTCCTTATTCTTAAAAGCGTTTACTGCCATAGCTACAGCGATGTACGTCTTACCCGTTCCCGCAGGACCTATCCCAAATACGATATCTTTTTTCCTTATGCAGTCAACATAGACCTTCTGTCCTATGGTCTTGGGTCTTAACGGTTTTCCTTCATGAGTAAAACAGATTATATCTCCGCCGACGTTCTCCTTTTTATATGAGATTCCGTTATGACTCAGATCTGCAATATAGTTTATCTTCTGCTCGTCCAACTTTTCTCCTCTTTCCAAAACACCCATCATCTCTCTGATTATCTTTTCTGCTTGAGATGTATTGGCGCCCTTTAATATCAACTTATTGTCTCTTTGTATTATATCTACATTCAAATTGTCTTCTATCAATTTGAGATTCTTGTCAAGCCCGCCAAAAAGCTCTCCCCTGTCTATGGTATCGCTTATATCGACATTCACCATATCAGCTTTTTTTCCTTTGTGATCTTCCAAATAAATTCTCCTTTTGACATAAAATCCTTATTCCGTAATATTACACATTCTTATTATATTTTCTTACAGAGGAAAATTCAAACTATTTATTCCTCTAACTGATTTTCTTCTGTTTTTTCTTCTTCTTTAACCTTTATTATTTTTTCTGCTCCTATTTCTTCCAGCACTTCCAAAAGAACATCTGCCTTTATAACACCCTGACTTTCTGAATAATCTATATTCTGTGCCAAAATTTCTTCGCCTTCTTTCAGATTATCTTTCTGGTACTGCCTCACAGCAGCTTCCACTACTTCTTTAACCTTATTCATATCACGATGCCGCTCTTTTATTTCAACTTCTTGTATTTTAATAAGTGATATCTTTACAGGCAGAGGTTTCACAATATCAAGGATTTTTATTTCTTCTCTTTCCGAGACTTCATATTTATTTAACCCTGCTGCTGTATCTACCTCTGCATCACCGAATTTTATATATATACCGGGAATAAAGTTCCCTGTTTTGTGTTTTATTCTCTGATTTTTCTCAACATAATATGTGAGTCTGAGAGGAGCTTTAGCATATACCTGTCCTGATGCATGACTGTACATTGTAAAAATATCATCTCCCCTGCTGTAATCACTGCTCTGATATTCAAAAGCTCCGCTTATAAGAACATCTCCTTTATTGACATATTCTCCTTTCTGAACACATGCATTGCCTTTCAGCGGAAGAATTTTCTCTATCATACCTGCCCGGTCTGCTACGATATCTACAGGAGTCTCATCTTCCACTTCAGCTTCTTCCTGTTTAGACGCCTCTGAAATATCGACTTCCACAAGTCGGCCATCTTCATATACACTTACCCATGTTATCTGCCCGAATTCTCTGTACAAGGCCTCTTTGATATGATTATAATCCTCAGACTTTCTGGCTCCCTCATAAAGGCCTGCATCAGCAATGACTTTCCGTAAGCTTTCCTCGCTTATACTTCTGTAACCGTCTATTCTTATTTCAGCAACAAACAGACTCTGATAAAAAATAAAAGCACCCAGTAAAAAGGCGCCTACAATTGCTGTTATATTGGCTTTCATGCTTTTGAAAAGTGGAATAACTCCGCCCTCTTTTAAAACAGTCACTTTATATGAATGTCCCGCCGTTTTTTTTAGCCCCTGAAAATCCTCCCCCTTTATCTCAACGGTAGATTCCAGGGGATCTTTCCACTTTAGGTTTCTCATAGAGATCCCGTTTTTCATGCACTTGTTGACAATACCATTTAGGTCAGTACCTTCAACCTTTATCTTCTTGTAATGACGCAAAAAACCGAATTTCTTCAACTTCACCTGACACCAGCATCCTTCCCTCTTTAAGTTCAGTTATGACAAACCCATCCCCTGTGACAGAAGTATACTTCTGTCCGTTAAAAACGACTATCTGACTGTCGGTCAGCAGCATCACTTTCTTAACATTGTCCAGTACAGTGGTTTTTCCTGTTACCAGAACCCTCGGCATATTCAGCGCAAAGTCAAACAGCAGCTCTTCCTTGATGGACATGGCATCTCCTTGATTTCGTATTTGCTAACACTCATATAGCATGATAAATTATATTCAGTTTTTAAAGAAATATCACATTCAATATTTTCTCTGCCGTCTTTATTCCATCGACTGCAGCAGACATTATGCCTCCTGCATATCCCGGCCCTTCACCGGCAGGAAAAATACCTTTTATATCAGACTGATGATCACTGTCTCTCAATATCCTCACAGGTGACGAACTTCTGGTTTCCACCGCTGTCAAAACAGCTTCATCACTGTCAAAGCCCAAAAGTTTTTTTCCGAAAAACGGCATGGCTTCTATTATCGATTCAGCAGCAAATTCCGGAATTCTTACTGCATCATTATTATTTTCACGAAAATTTTTGTACTTAGTCTTAGGAAGATTTCCCTTTCCGTTTTCATATGCAAGTCTCTCATATTTTCTCTGAAACTCGACTCCCGCCAGAGGATGCTCCGATGGAAAATCTTCTCTCAATACATCCACAAGAAGCCCGCTGTTTGCATATATGCCCTTTCTGTCACTGTTGCTCATTCCGTTTGTCACGGCAGTATGTCTTTCAGATGCCGCATTTATCACTGATCCGCCGGGACACATACAAAAAGTGTACACACCTCTGCCGTTTTGACATCTGTGATTCAGCTTATAATCTGCTGCTCCCAGCGTTTCTGCCAATACTGCACTTCCGTACTGAGCTCTGTCTATATCCTTCTGAAGATGTTCTATCCTCACCCCTATGGAAAAAGGCTTCTGCTCCATTTTAAAACCTTCACGGAAAAGCATCTCGAATGTATCTCTGGCACTGTGGCCTATGGCGAGAACAAGGCTGTCTGTTTCCAGTTCAATGATTCCCGCTCCACGCTGCAAAAGCTTCACACCTTTAATCCGTCTTCCTTCGGCGCTTTCCTCTGTTATGATACCATCAAGCCTTGTATCAAAAAAAATATTGCCACCCAGAGACTCTATTTTATGTCTTATGTTCTTAACAATATCTCTCAGCTTGTCCGTTCCTATATGAGGTTTCTGCTTGTAAAGTATTTCCTCATGGGCTCCTGCCTCTGTAAATTCCTTCAAAACCTTAGATATCCTAATATCTTTTATTCCTGTAGTCAGTTTGCCGTCAGAAAACGTTCCCGCGCCTCCTTCTCCAAACTGAACATTTGATTCAGGATCCAAAACGCCTTCACTCCAGAATTTTTCAACAGACTTTACTCTCTCATCCACCGATTGTCCCCGCTCTATCACCACAGGCCTTTTTCCCGCCTCGGCCAGTATGAGAGCGGTAAACATTCCACACGGTCCAAAGCCTGCTATAACAGGTCTTTTGTCGTAATCCCACGGTCCTGTCTTTTTTGCCATACTGTCATAATCTCTGTTTGAAGGACTCTCAAGACTAAGCTTTTCCCTGCACGAAAAATCAACGGTGTACACCAGCCTGATATCGTGCTTCTTTCTGGCGTCTACCGATTCCTTTACAATCTGCATATCGTATATTTTAAGCTCTGGCTTTCTCAGCTTTTTTCTTATTGCCTTTGGGATATCATCCCTGCTCTGACCTACGTTAAGCTTTATCTGGTTTATTCTGTATCTCATTTCAACCTTCCATTCAAAGTTTCAGCGGCTCTTATTGCTGTCTCCCACGCATTCTGCAGATTATATCCTCCACACGGTCCCTGAACATTTATAATCTCTCCGGCAAAAAACAGCCCCTTTACTATCTTTGATTCCATGGAATCCATATATATCTCATTAAGGCATACGCCTCCCGCTGTACATTGGGCATTTTTCCAGCCTTTGACTCCTTTGACGGGAATCCTCCATCTTTTTATATTATCAAGGCTCACACAAGATGCCAGTTTATCCGATAATATCCCAAACGATCCTGATCTTTTCTCCAACTGTTTCTGTGTAAAATCAGGCGCCAAATCAAGCTCCAGCACATACCGCTTTAAAGCGGTATGAAACTGCTCTCCCTCATCAGCTTTTATATAAGGTGTAATATTAAATACACATATACCTGAAATCCCATCTTCGGTAAACTGTATTTCTCCTGTCTGTCTGCAGATCATATCTCCATCCTTATAAAGGCTAACTGTACCTCTGGCTCTTACACCTTTAATCGTCCTGAAATCTCCACACTGTATCGGCGCTAATATCGGATATACTTTTTCTATACTATGTCCCAATGACTTAGCAATGGAATATCCGTCACCCGTAGTTCCGAACTGGGGAGCTGCTTTTCCTCCCATAGCCATAATCACATTATCCGCCAATACACATTTCCCTTTTTCATAAGAAACAAAAAAATAGCCCTTACTGCATGAGATCCCGTCGACGCAAATATCCGTTATGAGATCCGCCCCTTTCCCTTTGATTGCTCCGAGCAATATTTTAACCACATCAGGAGCATGATTTGAATAGGGAAAATATCTGCCCTCATTATCACTGTAGGTTTCAAGTCCCAGCGATTTAAAAAAATCCAGGGTCAGATCTTTGCCCTCACAGGCGGCGTTAGTAATATTACATCGTCCTCCTCCTGTCGCCATGATCTTTTTCCCCGGAATCTCGTTCTTTTCCAGCATACAAATACTTATACTGTTATTTAAAGAGGCAGCGGCAGCCAAACCGGCAGCCCCACCCCCTATAATACATACATCATATTTTTTCATCTGTCCGCGCCTCTCCTGATCCTCCGTCAGTTTCAGATTCGGCAGCTTCTCTCATTTTAAGCCGTTCTGTAACTTTTTCGGGAGTCTCGTCTTCATCGGTGATCTTAATAGGTTCACGCTTTCTTTTATATATTTTTACATATGATTTCTTTTCATGAGGCATATGAATACCCAGCTCTATGATATTGACTCCTTGCATTACCATAAACATTCCCAGAAGCACTGCTGTAGTCATCCACATCACCAGAGGATTTATGAAGCCGAAAATTCCCACCAATACAGTAAGTACTCCTGTCGCCATAGTTACTCTGAAGTTACTGCGTTTCTTCTCTTTATTGATATGTGTAGCTGCTTCCACACGAAGAATTCCCGATACAAGCATCCACATTCCAAATACCATGGGAATCGCCGTATCAGCCACCAGCTGATTGCACAATACGAGTATCCCAAGAAGAAGTGTTATCAACGCGTCAGTCAGTATCCAACCATTGTTGTCTCCCTTGTTGTAAAGACCTCTTCCGATAAAATAAGCAAGCGCATGTATAAGGCCGTTTAAAACCATAACCAATCCAACGATGAAAGCCAGAGACAGAAAAGTCTGTCCGGGATTCATAAAACAAAACGCTCCCGTCAATACCATAAGGATACCGCTTAATATTGTCCAGATTCTCATATGTTACTTACTCCTTTACCAAATGTCATCAAATTCTTTCGTCTGGAAGCCGTCTTTTTCAGATTTTTTCTCGATCTTATTCTTTTCTGTCAGCTTAAAAACAAAAAACAGAGCTCCTGCAGCCAACAAAACTATTCTCATAATCCTGTTTATCTTTGCAAACATAATCGCTACCTCTCTTACTAACTTAGTCCAATACTTTTTTTAATTATAACACAAATCTCCTTTCAAGAAAAAGAAGATTATGTGTTTTCCCATAATTATCCTTTACGTTCATTCTTTCTCCCATCATACTAATAAAAACTGTAGATTTATGATGGATACATGATATAATTATTCAGAAAATATATAAACATTGAAAATGGAGGATAGAAGAAGTGTATATTACAAAAAAAGCAGACTTATCCGAAAAAAAACGCGGTATGATAGTCTGGGGCTATATAATAGGTATTATGGGCGTCATAAATCTGGCAATGGCGTTTTCAGATCCTCAGGCACGGAAGACTATACCTGTATCGATAGCCTTCATCGTTATCGGAGCATTCATGATATTGCGAGGCAGGAAAAACAATAATGAAAGAGTCAAATTAATCAATCTGGCAAAAGAGCTCAATATCTTTTTTCTCAACGAAGAAAATTATTCGATACCTCTTGCTAAAGTTGCCTCAGCTATATCAATGTCCAGAGATGAAGCCAGAGATGTACTGAAAGAACTCATAAATCAGGAATATATTACTAATCTTTATATAGATAATCTTAACAGTCAGGTAATATTGACCGCAAGCAAAACTGCTCAGGGCCATCCACATTTACAGGCCATCAGTGTCACATGCCCGAACTGCGGCGCTTCCTGCACTGTGATACAGGGGCAGAAAAACAAATGTGAATACTGCGGAACAATACTTGTATAATTTTTAGAGGAAGATATTTCGGTATCATCGTCCAATGGCAAAATATACACGGTATCACAATAATTCATATGGGAATTTCATCTGTACTGCCGATATATGGGAGACTGAAAACAGTAAAGAAGTCATCTAACTTCAGAAATCCCTTCAGAAATAAAAATTTAAAAATAACAGGATATGCCGATACCATAAATGCATATCCTGTTATTTTATCAAACGCGCTGCTTTCTCCTTTTTTTGATCATAATAACATTAAATAATTCAAAACATAAAGGAAACAAACTCATGGACAGAATCATACTTCACTGCGATATGAACGGGTTTTATGCATCTGTCGAACTTATCGACAAACCGCATTTAAAAAACAAACCCATGGCGGTATGCGGAAACCCTGAAAACCGCCATGGAATCATACTGGCAAAAAATGAAATAGCAAAAAAATACGGAATCATGACAGCGGAAACCCTGTGGCAGGCGAGAAAAAAATGCCCCGCCCTTCAGGTGGTCCCTCCTAATCACAATAAATACAGGCATTACAGTAAACTGATAAACAAAATATATCTCAAATATACCGATATGGTTGAGCCTTTTAGTATAGACGAATCCTGGCTGGATGTAACAGGAAGCACCAATCTGTTCGGAAGCGGCAGTCATATAGCCGATACCATCAGATCCACCGTGAAAGAACAACTCGGTCTTACCCTTTCAGCAGGAGTTTCTTTCAATAAAATCTTTGCAAAAATGGGAAGTAATTATAAAAAACCCGACGCTACTACAGTAATAACAAGAGAAAATTTCAGGAATATCCTCTGGCCCATGAATGTCAGGGCTATGTTCTTTGTCGGAAAGGCCACAGCTAAGAAACTCCATGAGTTCGGAATAAATACCATTGGACAACTGGCCATGTCAGACAAAAGCATGATATCAGATATATTAGGCAAGCAGGGCAGTGTAATACACGATTATGCCAATGGGCGTGACACTACTCCCGTACTGCATTACAATCAGCTGGAACAGATAAAATCCATCGGCAACGGAACTACTTTCAGAAGAAACCTTCAAGGTATGGAAGATATAAGAGTTGCCGTTATGGGTCTTGCCGATACTGTAGCCACACGCCTCAGAAAACATAAAATGAAAGCATTCGGAGTAAAAGTAGATATCAAAGATCCCAGCCTTAAAATCATTTCAAGACAGCAGCAGCTCAACAATCCGACGAACCTTACAGAAATCATATCAGACTGCGCTGTATCTATAATAAAAAAATCATGGAGACTGAGAGACCCCATCAGAATGCTGACCATAACAGCCATCAATCTTTGTGATGAAAACCAGGCCCAGCAGCTTTCCCTGTTTTCCGATGAAAATATAAACGTAGAAAAGAGCGAAAAAGCAGAGAGGGCGATGGACAGCATACGGGAAAAATTCGGATCGGGAGCCATCAATTTCGGATCAATCATCAACAATGACATAGGCCTGGATGTAAGCACCCTTCCTGATAAAGACACTAACGATTAGCAAAATACCGGTCTGCAAACAACATATCTTTTTGCAAACCGGCATATTTTTTTATTGTTTTTCTATTGTTTCTATCAACGCCGTAAGACTGCTCATATTATCTATGACATAATCAGCTCCTGCGGATAAATAAACTTCCGCGATTCTTGCCTTTTCTTTTTCCTTTTCTGCATCAGCCATCTGATTATATTCTTCTTCAGACATTCCCATAACCGAGCTGCCTTCAATAATACCTATAGATATCAGTCCGGCATTTTTCCCTTCTGTTATGTCTGCTACAGTATCTCCCACCTTTATGGCTGCTTCTGCCGAAGAAACTCCCAGCCTTTCCATGTTGCGAAATATCATGTAAGGATATGGCCTTCCCTTTCCTTCTGTATCATCAGGTGTAAAACAGGCATCAGGCTTATAGCCTTTTTTCGCAGCCTCTGCAGCAACTATCTTCATCATTTCCGCATTATACCCTGTAGTGGAACCGATCTTTATCCCTTTAGCTCTGAGCTCTGTCACAGCCTCCGTCACATATGGCTTTGGGGTGCCAAATTCAGAAAGTATATCCATGATAAGCTCCTCACTGAGCTTATATATGCGGTCCACATCACTGATTTCCCACGGTCTTCCTTTTATGCGAAGCCACTCCCCGGAAATCCTCGGCATCTGCATCACTGTATGAACATGATCCCACTTGGGAAGTCCCATAGGTTTTCTCACTTCATCAAGAGACGGCGTAATTCCAAACTGCTGAAATGCTTTTAAAAATGCCTGCACAGGAGCTATTGAACCAAAATCAACTGTAGTTCCTGCCCAGTCAAATATTACAGCTTCTATCCTTTTCATTCTTTCCTCCAAATCCTTATGGCCGGCTATCTACATATCCCACCATTCTTCATGCATGAAAATATCCCGCTTTTTTAACTCCTTAAAAATAATTTCAGGCTCAAAAGCATTCTCAGGTATCAAGATACCGCTGCTTTTTACCTTACCCTGCGCCAGCAGCTGAGCAGCTATGGAAAGAGGTATTCCCACATTTTTAGTGTATGCTCTAAGCCCCTCCCAATCCTTTACAGAACCGTCAGAGGCAGGATGCGTATGATATATGATACCGCGTTTTTTCACTCCGTCCTTTATGCCTGCCACCTCGACGTGAAGGCTGTAGCCGTAAAGTTCCGTCTTCTTACCCTCTTCACTGTTTACGAGATAATCTCCTATAAGAGTCATCAGTCCCACCTTCTGATTGCCCACCTGTATTTCAGGATTTCTAAGTATACCGTAATCGTAAAGTCCTCTGACCAGTGTCATATTCTGCTTAGGCCATGTGCCTCTTACCTCTATCAGTCTTACTCCCTTGTCCTTTAACGCCTGTGACAGGGTTATGGTTTCGGAATGAGGAATTATGTACTGGACAGTGTCCCCGTAAGGCTGAGGAAGCTTTATCTCCCTGGGTCTTGCAAAAGGCGGAACCTGAATAAATTCCCCGTCTTCAAAGACTACTCTCGATTTTAGCTCCGGGTCATACTCATATGTGGTAGTTTCCGTAATGGACTTGGAAAATGCGAAGGGTCTGAAGGCTCCGTGTGATACGTATACCTCCTCCACCGTGTCCAACTGATTGGAAAGGTGCATAGCCATCATCTGGGTTACTCCCGGCGTCATCCCAAAGCCCGGAACACAAGCCTTTCCTGCCGACTCAAACAGCTCATTCCACTGATTTTCCTCGCCGAATCCGTTGAGATTCACTCCACTGCAGCCTGCTTTGGCTATACACTCAGTTGATCTACCGTTAAGGGTTATTTGTGTGCCGTCCATGACGACATCGTATCCCCTCATAAGCTGGGCTGTTGCCTCAACATCATTGACATCCGCCTTTACAACATCAACTCTGTCATCATCAAGCCACTGTGCTACCTTTTCGGCTTCCTCAACATTATAATCTCCGATGGTTATTGTATCAAAATCCGAATACTGTACAAGATCCATTACAGACTCCCTGCTTATTCTTCCTGCTGCTCCCAAACAAAAAACCTTCACGCTGTTACCTCCCTGACTGCCTTAAGCAATCTTTCTATATCTTCGCTGTAAACCTCCCCTATATTTCCGATACGAAAGGTTTCGGCATCAGAAACCTTTCCCGGATATAGGACAAATCCCTTTTCCTTCATCTTTTCATAAAAATCCTTAAACTCAAAGGAGCTGTCAGGATAGCAAAACGCTGTTATTATAGGAGACTGCATACCCTCATCAAGCAGAGTCTCGTATCCTATTTCCTTCATACCCTCTCTGAGTCTTTGCTGATTCTTGCTGTAGCGACTGTATCTCTTCTCTATTCCGCCTTCCTTATCCAGCTCATTCAATGCCTGCTGAAAAGCCCTTACTGTATGAGTGGGAGATGTAAATCTCCACTTTCCTTTTTTATCCATGGTCTTCCACTGATCGTATACATCCAGACTGTGGGAATGAGCATTGCCTTCACATAAAGCAAGCTTTTGTACAGAAGCTATGATGAAACTGAATCCCGGCACGCCCTGTATGCATTTATTTGATGAGCTTATGAGATAATCTATCCCCCAGCCCTCCATATCCATAGGAATCCCGCCAAAGGCGCTCATGGCATCTACTATTGTCATCTTTTCTTTTTCCTTTGCCAAAAGACAGATTTCTCTCACTGGATTTAAAATGCCTGTAGTCGTCTCACAGAAAACCATTGCTACATGGCTTATTTCCTTATCCTTATCCAAAATCTCATTGACCTTATCTATGTCAGGCTGTTCTGTTTCAGAAAACTCTGCCAGTACATACGAACGTCCCATGGTCTGCATAAAGCTGACCATACGTCTGCCATAAGCTCCGTTTGCTATTATCAAAAGCTTGCCGTCTTCCGGTACCGCAGTTCCCAAACAGGCCTCAACCCCGAACGAGCCGCTTCCCTGCATGAGAACAGCCGTATATTTTTCAGGCTGTGATGTGGCATACTCTGTAAGCCTTGTTCTTATATCCTGAACTACTCCTATGTTATAATCCTCATCCCACGTACACCAATCCCTGAGCATGGCATTTCGTACTGCCGCAGATGTGGACAGCGGTCCCGGTGTAAGCAGAATATACGGATTGTCCGGAATATCAGACAACACTTTTTCTGTTTTCATTTGTTGATTCACCTTTCTTTCTTATCTTATATACAACTATTTCATACAATCCTCTGGCTATGATATTCACAAGAAGTATCAGCAGACTCATAGCAGCTGCCTGAGCTATATCTCCTGCCTCCTCCATGTGGGTTATAGCTATAGACGCCACCTTAAACTGCGCGCTGTAGAGAAATACCACAGCCGAAACAGTGACCATTGAATTCATAAAATAGTATAGGAATATCTCCAGTATAGCCGGCAGAGAAAGGGGAACTATGACTTTGGTAAAACTCTTCCATGCCGGAATCTTCATACTGTCTGCTACATTTTCATAATCCCTGTCATGTTTTTTTAGTGCACTGCTTGCTGTCACAAAAGGAACCGAATAAAAATGAACTATATTAGCAAGCACCAGAATGATAACTGTACCATATATGAAATTCAGCGGATTACTCTTACTGTTAAAGAAAAATATGAAACTGAGGCCTATCACCATCCCCGGCAGCGCCAAAGGAACAGAGGAAAGCAATCTGCCGATATTTTTCAGCACACGCGAACTTTTGCTTCTCTCTATTAAATAGGCATATACGAAGACAAATATAGTTCCCAATACCGCCGTCAAAAGACTCATGACGATGGAATTTATGAAACTCTGTATGCCGCCTGTCGATTCGCTGAATGAAAAATGCTCAAAGGTAAAGCCCATCTTATATGGGTAATATTCTGTAAATGCTCCCATAAACAAAACGCCTACCATGATGAACAGACACAGACTCATACCTCCGCACACGATATAAAAAACAAGATCTCTTGATACAGATTTTTTTATTTTAAGAGTGCTGGCCTTTGAACTTATACTGTCATCTGCTCCTCTTGATGTCAATCTGTCTATACCGAAGCTTATAATCGCAGGTATCAAAAGTAATGTTCCTACCACTGCGCCCATGTTCATGTCAAATTGTCCTGCCACCTGCTTGTATATATCTGTAGCCAGAACATTATAGCTTCCTCCCACAACCTTTGGGGCTCCGAAATCAGTAAATGCCAAGGTGAAACAAACAAAAAGACAATTTATAAGCGTATACTTCACCGACGGCATTGTTATGTATCTGAACTTTTTAAAATTGCCGCAGCCCATGGTCTCAGCCGCATCATAAAGTCTGCCGTCAGTATATCTGAATGCTATGTAAAACATTAGGAACGCCTGAGGGAATGTATAGATTATTTCCGAAAGAATTATTCCTGTGCGTCCATAAAGCTCTATATCCCATCCCATGTCTGTTATCACTCCCTGGGTTCCAAACAGGTATACGAGACTGAGCCCGTGTACTACAGTAGGAAGAAAAAGAGGTATAAGGGCTGTATATCTAAAAAATTGCTTTCCCTTTATATTAGTCCTCGTAAGCCCATATGCGTATACAAATCCGAGAATGGTGCTTATTAATGCCGTAGATACTGATACATTTATGGTATTTCCTATGGATACCGACAGAGATGGAGTTGAGAAATATTCTATGTAATTCTCAAGCCCCACAAATGTCCCATCAGCTGCAAGAAATGCTTTTGAAAAAAGGCTGTACAGCGGGCATACTAATATGACAACAAAACACATCGTCATCACTGTCATGGTTATACTCCCCGGTTTCAGCCCGCCAGTACCGTCAAGACGTCTCATAATCAACCCACCTCATTATTGACATATCTCAGAATGCCTGTTTTGGGTATCTGAAAAAATATCTCATCCTCTGAACGAAGCGCCAGCTTCTTTACAGTCTCCGATGATATATCCACACAGATAGGATCCTTTGAAGTAAGCTCTCCGTATACTCTTGTAAGAGGGCCTCTGAATTCTACTTCTTTTACCCTGCCCTCCCAGCTCTCTGCTCCGGAATTAGAAATTTCTCTTGATATACCTATTTTCTCAGGTCTTACACCAAGCATCTCTCCGTCGCTTGCTCTGTAAAGATTCATGGTTCCTATAAAATTGGCTACAAATATAGTTTTCGGATCGTTATAAATCTCATGAGGTGTACCGATCTGTTCTACCTGAGCGTTATTCATTACAACGATCTTATCAGCCATGGTCAGCGCTTCTTCCTGGTCATGGGTAACCATGATAGTGGTTATTCCCAGCTTTTTCTGTATGTGGCATATCTCGGTTCTAAGCTTTACCCTTACTTTGGCATCAAGAGCCGACAGTGGTTCGTCAAGGAGAAGATATTCCGGCTTAAGAGCTATAGCTCTTGCCAAAGCTGTTCTTTGCTGCTGCCCACCCGAAAGTTGTGACGGATATTTTTTCCTGTGACCCTCAAGATCCACCATTCGTATCACTTCTTCACATCTTGAACGTCTTTCCTCCTTGCTTAAGGCCTTCTGCTCTTTGAGTCCGAACATTATATTTTGCTCTACTGTCATATTGGGAAACAGTGCATAGGACTGAAACACTATCCCAAAATTTCGCTTTGAAGGAGGCAGTTTAGTACAGTCTCTTCCGTTTATCACAATTTTTCCTCCCGATGGCTGCTCAAGCCCTGCTATTATCTTAAGCAATGTAGTCTTGCCGCAGCCGGAAGGACCTAAAATGCTCACCATTTCTCCCTTTTCTATATCCACCGATACGTCCTTTAACACTGTCTGATCGCCGAAGCTTTTATTAACATTTTGAATAGATAAAAACATATGTCTTATTCTCCCTTCTTTTCTCCGGCTGAAGAGAATTTACTACTCCTCAGCTT
>ERZ773183.2160-NODE-2160-length-14048-cov-2.736011_pt1 | contig 14048 bp, 10 predicted proteins | sample MGYA00580532_ERZ773183 | MGnify/ENA primary metagenome ERZ773183 (study PRJEB29015, sample SAMEA2737791) | human gut metagenome | biome: human gut; feature: human-associated habitat; material: faeces | place: China | collected 2012 ... | reverse complement strand
TAATGATTCATCACTGTCATGAAATTAAAACCAATGATACCGCCATTGGCAATCTCCTTGGCTTTTTCCAGTTCGTTCCCGATGGCTCTCAGATTAGCGCGAAAGGGATTTTCCTTGAAATCCGCCTCTTTGTAGCCGGGATGCACGCCGGAAATCGTGCCGATACCGCCGCATTTCGCCACATTTCCCGCCAGAGAGGAAAGGGATACCCCCACCCCCATTCCGCCCTGCACAATCGGACGTTTTGCGGTTAATCCGCCAAATTTCAATGCTTTTACTTCCATCACAGCTCCTCCTCATTTTTCTCTTGCATTTGAACCGTATCTCTCACTATTTTATGTGGTATTAAAAACCATTTTTACGAGTATAGCAAAAAAGATAGTCTCTGTCAATCGAGGGCAAAGGATTTTGTTTTTTTAACAAAACCTACAAACAAAAAAAGAAGGCAAATCCAAAGACTTACCTTCTTCCTTCCTAATTTGTTCTCTATTTCAGCTTAAAGGAGCTTTTCAGCGGAACAATGCGGTTAAATACCAGATGCTCCTCTGTTGTATCCTTTGTATCCACAATATAATAGCCATTTCTCATAAACTGGAATCTATCGCCCTTCTTTGCATCCTTAACGGAAGGCTCGATGAAGCATTCCTTTACCTCCAGAGAATTGGGGTTCATAATCATTTCGCCGTTAGGGTCTTCCGGGTTATCCAGCATCATATAATCATACAGTCTTGCCGTTGCCTGTACGTTATCCTTTGCGCTTACCCAATGCAGTGTGCCCTTTACCTTTCTGCCCTCAAAGCCGCTGCCGCTTCTGGTTTCGGGGTCGTAGGTGCAGTGTACCTCTGTCACAATGCCGTTTTCATCCTTCACAAAATCGGTGCAGGTTACGAAATATGCCCCCTTCAGGCGCACTTCCTTCCCCGGAGCCAGACGGAAGAACTTCTTCACGGGTTCTTCCATGAAGTCCTCTCTTTCGATATAAAGCTCTCTGGTAAAGGGTGCCAGACGTTTGCCCAATTCGGGTGTTTCGGGGTTATTTTCCAGCTCCATCATTTCCACCTGATCCTCGGGATAATTGGTGATAACCAACTTCAAGGGGTCAAGCACAGCCATAACGACCTTTGCTTTTGCCTTCAGGTCATCGCGGATACAATAATCCAGCAAGCCACTATCCACCACGCTATTTGCCTTGGAAACGCCGATGCGTTCGCAGAAATCACGAATAGAAGCAGGGGTATAGCCACGACGGCGCAGACCGCAGATGGTCGGCATACGGGGGTCATCCCAGCCGTCAACCAGACCGTTTTCTACCAAAGCACGCAGCTTTCTTTTACTCATCACGGTATTTGTCATCCCCAGACGGGCAAATTCAATCTGTCTGGGCGGATTTACGGTATAGCCTGCCTCTCTGACTACCCAATCATACAGAGGTCTGTGATCCTCAAATTCCATCGTACAGATAGAATGGGTGATGCCCTCAATCGCATCCTCCAAGGGATGTGCAAAGTCATACATCGGGTAGATGCACCATTTATCTCCTGTGGTGTGGTGGGTGGAATGGGAGATACGGTAAAGCACAGGGTCTCTCATGTTGATATTGGGAGAAGCCATATCAATCTTCGCACGCAGTGTTTTCGAGCCGTCGGGGAATTCGCCTGCCTTCATTCTTTCAAACAAATCCAGATTTTCCTCCACGCTTCTGTTGCGATAGGGGCTTTCCTTCCCTGGTGTGGAAAGGGTCCCACGGTATTCTCTCATTTCCTCTGCGCTAAGCTCATCCACGAAAGCCTTTCCTTCTTGAATCAGCTTCAACGCAACTTCATAATATTTATCAAAATAGCCGGACGCATAGAAAAGTCTGTCCTCCCAATCGAAGCCAAGCCATTTTACGTCCTCCTGAATGGATTCTACATACTCCACATCCTCTTTTGAGGGGTTGGTATCATCAAAACGCAGGTTGCACTTGCCTCCGTACAGATTTGCCAAGCCAAAGTTCAGGCAGATGGATTTTGCATGACCGATATGCAGGTAGCCATTTGGTTCGGGCGGAAATCTGGTGTGGATTTTATTCAGTTCTCCCTTTAAGTCCTCCTGGATATAACTGTGGATAAAATTACCCGTTGCACCCAGACCGCTGTTGTTTTCTACGTTTTTTTCTTCAGCCATTGGTCGCCCTCCTGTATTTTCATTCTTTTCAGATTTTTTCATAAATGCAGTATGATATTTTATTATAATACATTGAGACTTTGATGGCAAGAAATGAGTAAACTTTTTTTGCGTATATATATAGATTATCTATATATATACTGCTATTCATTTTTCTGATTGGACATAGATAGACCATCGATATATAATGCAGATATATAGATACTCGATATATAAGGAGGTGCATCGCATGGCACTAGATAAAACCCTGCTGGCAGGCAGCTCTGCCACCCTTGTGCTCAAGCTTCTGGACGGACGGGATATGTACGGCTATCAGATTATTGAGGAGCTGGCATGCCGTTCCAACAACGTCTTTCAGATGAAGGCAGGCACGCTTTATCCCCTTTTGCACGGCTTGGAAAAGAAAGGACTTCTGGAATCCTATGAGGAACACGCGGATTCCGCACGCGTTCGCAAATATTACCGTCTGACACAAAAGGGAAAAAAATTTTTACAGGAAAAAACAGACGAATGGAAGGAATATTCCTCCGCCGTCAGCAAAATTCTGGAAGGAGGTCTTTGCTGTGAATGTTTCTGATGCGTTTCATCGTTATGCCGAAAAGGTCTGTGAGCAGATTCGCTGGAAAAAGGCGCATCCTGCCGTTGCACAGGAAATTGAGGATCATCTGACAGACCAGAAAAACGCCTACCTTGCCGCAGGAGATTCCGAAAGCATTGCCGAAGAAAAGGCACTGTTGCAGATGGGTGACCCCATATCTGTCGGTACGGCATTAGACCAGACACATAAGCCTGCGCCCCAATGGGGGATGATCGGGCTGGTACTGCTGCTGTTTGTGCTGGGCGGCATCATTCAGACGCTGCTGCTGAAAACGATACCCGTAGGAAATGATGCGTTAGCGACGCGCTCCGCACAGGTGCTTTTCGTCTTTCTGCCACTTAGCTTAGCGACGTTTGTCGGGATGTATTTTCTGGATTTTTCCTTTTTCGGAAAGCATCCCTATGTACTGCCGCTCGGCTTATTGATGGTTGACCTTGCGGCGCATCTGTTCGGGGTATTCTATGGCGGAAAAAAATGGCTCACTCTCGGCTCCTTTGCCCTCAGTCCGCTTGCACTCTCTCTGCTGTTTCCCCTTGCCTTCTGCGGTCTGTTTTATCGGCTCAGAAGTCAGGGCAGAAAGGGCTATCTTATCAGCGGCGTTCTGGCGGCAGTTTTCTGCCTGTTTCTGTCATACTGTCACACCTTCAGCGGCGTTCTGACATTTGTGTTCTCCGCGGGAGTTCTCATGCTCGTTGCATCGAAAAAGAAATGGTTTGACAAACAACGCAACCTGTTTCTGCTGCTTTTTCTGTTAGCGGTGGTCTGCCTGATTGTCCTGCTGATGTTTTATGCACCGTTTCGGTATCAATTTGCCTTTCGGGCGCGCACGATTTTTCTGCCAAATTCTGATGTCGCAGGCGATGGCTATGTTCCGGCACAGCTGCGGGCAGCCATTTCCCATTCTGTTTTTCTGGGCAAGGGCAAGGATATTGTAGGTATCAGTCCTATTCTCATTGAAATCCCCGGCATGCTTCGCTCCGATTATCTGCTGACCTATCTGACCTATCACTACGGCTGGGCGGTTTCGGGCGGCTTGGTTCTGCTGCTGGCGGTCTTTCTGGGGCTTGGCTTCCGCAAAGCGCTGAAACAGAAAAGCATTTTCGGGCAGATGGTTTCTCTGACTATCCTCTGCACCTTTACGGCGGAAATCCTGCTTTATATTCTGGCAAATCTGGGACTTTGGCTCATTGCGCCGATTGCCCTGCCCTTCCTTTCCTACGGGACAATGCAGCTGCTGTTCAATATGGCACTGGCAGGCGTACTGCTTTCTGTGTTCCGCACGGGTGAGGTTTATCGGGACACTGCTCCGCATCCGATTTTTTCGGATTCCAAGTTTATTCAATGGGCTGACGGAAAACTGACCATTTCTTTTAAATGAGAAACAAATTGAAAAATCCTCCCAAAGCATGTAAAATAGAAGGACAGAATTGTTTTGGGAGGATTTTTTATGCTTGCTTTTACCGTCAATGATACAAAATCATTTATGAATCTGCTTTTGAAGGGGGATACCTTTGACGCGTTTTCGTTCCGTCAGGGAGAGCTGACCACCTTCGCTTCTTTTATCATTGAGGGCAAGCGCAACATGGATTTTTATACTGCCGAGGAGCAGGAGGCAGGGCTTTCCCGTTATGTGCATTGGGAGGAAATGCATCCCTTTGTATTTCAGGCAATCAAGGGGAATAAGCTGCCGAAAAGCATCAAGCTTGTGTTCTCTCTTGCGGAGGAAAAGCTTGCCAATCTCCCCAATACCAAGGCGGCATTTCTGAATATTCTCTTTAAGGAGCATACCATCCTCTGCACCACCGCCATTTCGCAGGAAGCCTTTTCTCTGGATAAATCCTCCGAGCGGCTCTGGGAGGAATATATTTTAAAGTTTTTCAAAAAAAATGCCATCGGCATTCGGAAGCAGGAGAGTTAATCTCCTTCTTTTTTCTTCTGAATTTGTTAGCACTCATTTTTATTGAGTGCTAATTTTTTCTTGACTTTTCCGTTTCGGGTGCTACAATATAGAGTGATGAGAGCCAAACACATTGGCTCTGTAAAAAAATTTTAGGAGGTATGCAGTATGCAGGAAAAAGGCAATCTTTCTATTAACAGTGAAAATTTTATGCCAATTATCAAAAAATGGCTCTATACAGATAAGGACATCTTCATTCGTGAACTGGTATCCAATGCGTGTGATGCGGTGACAAAGCTGCAGAAGCTTTCCATGATGGGGGAAGCAGATATTCCCGCAGAGGAAGCATACGAAATTCATGTTGTTCTGGATCAGGACAAGAAAACATTGCAGATTATTGATAACGGTATCGGCATGACGGCAGATGAAATCAAGAAATACATCAACCAGATTGCATTCTCCGGCGCAACCGATTTCCTTTCCAAATTTGAAGGAAAAACCGAGGACGAAGGCAGTGAGATTATCGGGCATTTCGGTCTGGGGTTCTATTCTGCTTTTATGGTAGCCGATACGGTCGAGATTGATTCCCTTTCCTATCAGAAGGGTGCAGAGCCTGCAAAATGGCGCTGCAACGGCGGCATTGATTATGAAATGGAGGCCGGTGAAAGAACCGAACGCGGCACAACCATCACCCTCTTTATCGGCGCAGACGGCGAGGAATTTCTGAATGAGGCAACGCTTTACGCCGCTATGAGAAAATACTGCGCCTTCATGCCCGTTCCCATCTTTGTGGATGTGCTGAAGGAAGAAACAGAGGAGGAAAAGGCATCCGCAAAGAAGGCCGAAAACACTGTTCATGTTTCCCCCGAGGAAGCCGCAAAGCTGACCACCGAGGGTGCCATGGATTTATTGCAGGAGCAGCAGGATGCCGCAGAAGAAGCAAAGGCAGAGGAGCCCAAGCCGCTGAATGACACCAACCCCCTCTGGCAGAGAAAGCCCTCCGAATGTACGGATGAGGACTACAAAGCCTTTTATCATCAGGTATTCAATGATTTGAATGACCCTCTGTTCTGGATTCATCTGAATATGGATTACCCCTTCCGTCTGAAAGGGATTCTCTATTTCCCGAAGCTGGTGGAGCAGATGGACATGATGGACGGCGAGGTAAAGCTGTACTGCAATCAGGTTTATATTGCGGATAACGTAAAAGAGGTTGTCCCCGAATTTCTGCTGCTCTTGAAAGGGATTCTGGACTGCCCCGATATGCCGTTGAATGTTTCCAGAAGTGCATTGCAGAATGACGGCTATGTGGAAAAAATGAATGCCTACATTACCAAGAAGGTTGCGGACAAGCTGAACCAGCTGTTCAAAACCGACCGTTCTGCCTTTGAGGGCTTCTGGGATGATATCAATATCTTCATCAAATATGGCTGCATGAAGGAAGAAAAGCTGTATGATAAGGTAAAGGATATCCTGCTGCTGAAAACAACAGACGGCGTTTATGAAACCGTTGCCGAATATCTGGAAAAGAATAAGGAAAAGCACGAAAACGTGATTTATTTTGCAACCGACACCAATCAGCAGGCGCAGTATATCCGCCTGTTCAAGGAGCAGGGTCTGGAGGCTGCCATCATGGATACGCCTGTGGATAAACCCTTCGTTTCCTTCTTGGAATATAAAAATCAGGATATCAAGCTGAAGGTACAGCGTGTCGATGCGGATATTGATTCCTTGCAGGAAAAACAGGATGCCGAGGTTTCCGAAGCGAAAAAACAGGCAGACGAATTTGAAGCAAATCAGATGCAGGAGCTGTTCCGCGCGGCGGTTGCAAATGAAAAGCTGAATGTAAAGCTGGAAGCGCTGAAGGCTGAAAAGGTTTCCGCTATGATTCTGCTTTCCGAGGAATCCAGACGTATGATGGAAATGATGGAGGCTTACGCCAACAACGAAGAATTTAAGGCAATGTTTGCCAATATGAAGCCCGATGAAACTCTGGTGCTGAATAAAAATAATAAACTGGTAAAAGCACTGCTTTCCATGGCAGGCAAGGAGGAAAAGAAGGAGGATGCAACCCTTCTGTGCCATCAGCTGTATGATCTGGCACTGATGAGCCACCGTCCGCTGACCTCCGAGGAAATGACCGCCTTCATCGACAGAAGCAATCTTCTTCTGGAAAAGCTGACTGCCTTTGAAGCATAAATTTCTCAAAACCCTTGATAACTCACTACCCCTTATTATATAAAAACCCGAGGATGCTTTTTGTCCCCGGGTTTTTCTTTTCTTGATTTTCTTTTCTTGATTTATTCCTCTTTTTCGCCTTCATTGGCTTCTTCCATGGTCAATTCCTGTGTCGGTAATTGTTCGATAAAGCGTACCTTCACAATCGTCTGCGCCCAATTCAGCGAAACCTGCGCGAATTTTTCTTTCTTCGCCGCTTCTTCCTTGAAAATCCGCAGAAATTCCTGCACGATTTCCCTTGTCATATAGCCGCCGCGCCAATGAAACAGCAGTGGTTTTCCCTTTTTCACCGCCTGCGCCGCGCGCTTTTGCACCTCCTCCGTCTTCGTGAAGGAGAGCTTCTTTTTCTTATAATAAAATCTGTCTGCATCCTCACAGGCCGGCACACGCCATACCAGTCTCTCATGATCGCGAAAAATCTGCTTATCACTCAGCAGAAAATAATCATAGCGGATTTCCTCCGGATTTCCTAAGGAAAGATCAAAGGTACAGTCCAGATGGTAATATTTTTTATCCAGCCGCACCACATTCCACGCATGGCGATACTTCACGCCCTTTTCGGGGTTATTTTCCGCCAAGGCAATGATGCACTGGATTTGCAGTGCATCACAGAGGATCTTGACTGCCTTTGCAATGCCCTCACAAACGCCAACGCCATGCCCCAGAACACCGATGATTTCATGGGAATATTGCTTTTTCAGCTTATCATAGCGTACATTTTTGCAGATAAAATCGTGGATATACAGCAGCTTTTCCTCATCGCTGCACCTTGCCACAGGGCGAACCAGCTTTTCCACGCGTGACTGCAGCGCCTTCTGATGCTCCTTCAGCTTTCCCTTTTCAAAAAGATACGCAGGAATCAATTCTGCATTTCTGGAATCGGGATAATAGCGATATTGAAATGTCCCTGCATAAAACAGCTGCGGACAATCCAGACGCAGCTTCATGAAAACATCCGTCAACGCTCTGTTTTCCAGAAGCGGTACAGGAAAGGATGGCGCAAACGCCTGCAAACCTGCCTGCATCGCCTGATAGCTGCTCTGCTCCGCCTTGGATAAGGTTTGATAATAATACGGTTCCATATTTCTCCTCTTTTACAGATTGATTTCCAGCTCCACAGGACAATGGTCAGAGCCAAGCACCTCTGTATGAATCTTCGCATCCACCAGCTTGTCCTGCAAGCGTGTGGAAACCACATAATAATCAATCCGCCACCCTGCGTTCTTCTCTCTTGCCTTAAAGCGATAGCTCCACCAGGAATAAATGCCCTCCTGCTCCGGATAAAAATAGCGGAAGGTATCCACAAAGCCTGCACCCAGAAGCTCCGTGAATTTGCCGCGCTCCTCATCCGTAAAGCCGGCACTTCTGCGGTTTGTTTTGGGATTTTTCAGATCGATTTCATTATGTGCTACATTCAAATCCCCGCAGATGACAACAGGCTTTTTCGCATCCAGATCGCTTACATACGCGCGGAACGCATCCTCCCATTCCATGCGGTACGCCAGACGGGCGTTTTCCTGCTGCGAATTGGGGGTGTATACCGTCACATAGTAAAAATCAGGAAATTCCAGCGTAATCACACGCCCCTCGTGGTCATGCTCCTCCACGCCAATACCATAGGCAACGGAAAGCGGCTCCTGCTTCGTGAATACCGCAACACCGGAATAGCCCTTCCTTTCGGCATAATTCCAGTATTGATGATAGCCCTCCGTTTCTAAGTCAATCTGCCCTGCCTGTAGCTTTGTTTCCTGTAGGGAAAATATATCCGCATCGGCTTCCTTGAAATATTCCGAAAAGCCTTTGCCTACTGCGGCGCGTAAGCCGTTTACATTCCATGAAATGAATCTCATTTTTCTGCCTCCTCCGCTTGAAAATAACATAAGTATAACAGAATCATTCTCTATTGTCTTGCCCCCACGGAAAAAATATTATAAAATGAGGTATCAAAGAAAGGATGGTTTTCGCATGAATATCCAAATTTACGGCTCCAAGAAAAGCTTTGATACCAAAAAAGCCGAGCGTTATTTTAAAGAGAGAAAAATAAAATATCAATATATTGATTTGCACCAATTCGGCATGGCAAAGGCAGTCTTTGAAGCAGCGAAAAAATGTATCCCCGTTGAGGATATGATTGACCGCAAGGCAAAGGCATACACCAAGCTTTACATGGATTATATCGACGAGGCAAAACGCGAGCAGACGCTGTTTGAAAATCCGGAGCTGTTCGCCACACCGATTGTACGCAACGGTAAAGCGTTTACACTGGGCTATTGCCCCGATATCTGGAAGGATTGGGAATAAAAAATCAGTTTTTTATTTGAGAATCGCATTTGAGAATAAAAGGAGGAAAATCCTATGAGAATCGCATTGGGACAGATTGATATGGGCTTTGAAGAAAAGGAGAAGGCCATGACACTTTGCAGCAGGCTGCTTGCAGAGGCAAAGGAAAAACAGGTGGATTTTGTTATTTTCCCCGAAATGACGCTGGCAGGCTTTACGCTGAACCCCGAAACCTACGGCGAGGACAGAAAAAACAGCCCCTCCATGGCGTTTTTCCGCGAAGAAGCAAAGAAAAACCATGTTGCCATCTGCTATGGTCTGCCCGTATATGAAAACGGTATTGCCACAAATCACTGCATCATTCTGGACGAGAACGGGAATCAGCTTGCAGATTATGCAAAAATTCATCCCTTCTCCTTCGGCGCAGAGGCAAAGCATTATACCGGCGGTAATGCGCTGCAGCTCTGCGAGGTAAAGGGTGTACCTGTTGCACCGTTAATCTGCTATGATTTACGTTTCCCCGAAATCTTTCAGATTGTATCCGAGCAGGCAAAGGTAATTCCCGTTATCGCAAGCTGGCCCACGGCACGCAGAGAGCATTGGATGACACTTTTAAAGGCACGCGCCATCGAAAACCAGTGCTTCATCCTCGGTGTGAACCGCAGCGGTGAGGGCGGCGGTCTTTCCTATATCGGTGACAGCATGGCAGTTTCCCCGACAGGCGAAGTGCTGGCGCATGTAGAGGGCGGCAACGGGCTGACGATTGTAGATATCGACCCGAACGAGGCAGACGCATACCGCAAAAGCTTTCCTGTCAAGGCGGACAGAAAGCCTGCGCTTTATCATGCCCTTTGGGAAGAAAGCAGTAAACAGAAATGAAACAGGAGTCATTCATCATGAAGCAGCAGACAGAAAGAGATTTTTATATCGACAACATCAAGGGTGTTCTGATTTTTCTGGTGGTTCTGGGGCACATGCTGGGCTATTTGCAGGAAACCCATTCCGCCTTTGCCACAGGCGTGAGAACCTTTATCTATTTTTTCCACATGCCGGGGTTTATCTTCATGTCGGGCTATCTGGCAAAGGGCTTTCTCACGAAGGAATATAAGGCGAAAAAGCTGCTCTCCTTCGCATGGCTCTATCTTCTGTTCAAGGATGTCATCGAGCTGGTACATTTCATCTTTGAACGACCATATTTTGAAACGGCACACCACCCTGCCGTCTGGACTCTCATTGTTCTGCTGTTCTGCGGCGGCATTTGGCTGCTCTCTTTTGCGTACAGCAAATCCGCGCTGTTCCGAAAAGCATTTATTCTTGGCGTTCTGATTTTCTCTCTTCTGAAAATCAATATGCTGACAGTTGGGGCGGCACCGTGGTATCTGCTTTCTTTAATTTGGTGGCATATTTTTCTTTACCTGACAAAAAATATGAAACCGAAATATGTCCTCATCGGAGCAGTTCTTCTGGCGGCAGTCATCCATTATCAGGAGCCTGTCGGGAAATTTTTAAGCCTTTCCCGCACCATTCACTTTCTGCCCTTCTTCCTCATGGGGTATTACATCAAAAAGGAGCAGTTTCAGGCAGTCGTCAACAATGCGAAATGCAGAAAAGCATTGCCTGCCGTTCTGCTGCTTTCCGCCTGCGTGCTGATTCCCTATGGACGAGGGGTACAGAAATATCTGGGGGTATTCTTCTTCGGTATTGCCCCCTATTCACAGCTGAAAAGCTGGCTGTTTCCCTTTGCACCGCTCATCTGTATCCTCTGGATGGCGGCGGTTGTGCTGATGCTCTTTGGTCTGTTCATCCTTTGCCCGAAGAAAGAAACCTTCCTTTGTCGGTTCGGGAAAAACACCATCGGCATTTATATCCTGCACCGCCTGTTTAAGGATTTTCTGATTTTCGGCGGCTTTTATGAGCTGCTCAGTGCAAATGGCTATCTTGCCGTTCTGGAGATTATGATTGTTTCCCTTCTGCTGACCTTCCTTTTCGGGACAGCCTTCTGGGCGGATATCATCAAAAAGCTGAGCCGGATTTCTGTCCGCAGGCTATATTCCGAAAGCTGATTCTTTTGCTGAACAGAAACTTTTCTCTGTTCAGCATTTTTTTGCATTTCAGCACAAAAAAAGACTGCTGTACAATAACGTACAGCAGTCTTTTTATTTTCTATTCGTTTATTTCTGCATGGGCATATTCCATGCCTTATGATCCGTATGCAGCAGATGATGTGCTGTCTCTCCCAAGGGTTCGCCCAGATATTCATGATACAATGCCTGTACCTCAGGATTTTCATGAGAGAAACGCATCGGATTTTCCGCATCAAGGGTATAAAGCCGTTCCCCTCTCACGCCGTAAAGCTCCTCATCCTCTGCGGAGATGGGCTGACCGCCGCCACCGGGACAAGCCATAACCTCTACAAAATCATACTGCACCTTGCCCTCCTTCAGCCGTTCAATCAGCTTACGCGCATTGCCCAGACCGCTGACAACCGCACAGCGCACAGGAATTCCCGCAACGGTATAGGTTGCCTCTCTCAGTCCGGGGCCTGTCCGCACCTCACTGAAGGCATCCGGGTTCGGATTTTCGCCCGTCAGCACATACGCCGCAGTACGCAGAGCCGCTTCCATAACGCCGCCGGTTGCACCGAAGATCACACCTGCACCGGTATGTGTTCCCATAGGGGAGTCCAGCGCTTCTTCCTCGATGAAATGCGGGTCCAGATGGTCTGCACGCATCATGCGCACCAGCTCCCTTGTTGTCAGCACGATATCCACATCAGCACCGCTTTCACCACGCATGGTCGGCAAATCTGCTTCCGCCTTCTTCGCTACGCAGGGCATGATGGAAACACAGCAGATTTTTTCGGGTGCCACATCCAGCTTCTTCGCCAGCCATGTTTTCGCAACCGCGCCGAACATCTGCTGGGGAGATTTTGCCGTAGAAAGCTGATTTGTCAATTCAGGATACTGCCCTTTCAGGAAACGCACCCAACCGGGACAGCAGCTTGTGAACATGGGCCAACGCACCAATGCGCCGCTTTTCAGCCGATGCAGAAATTCATTGCCTTCCTCCATAATCGTCAGGTCTGCCGCAAAGTTTGTATCATATACATAATCGAATCCAAGGCGGTGCAGTGCGCCTGCCATGCGCTCCATGGTCGCTTCTTCCCGTTTCAGCCCAAAATACTCGCCCCAAGCGGTACGCACCGCAGGCGCAACCTGTACGACCGTAATTTTTTCTTTATCTGCCAGAGCCGCTCTTGCCTTTGCGGTGTCATCTCTTTCTCTTAAGCCGCCTGTCGGGCAATGCGTGATGCACTGACCGCAAAGCGCACAATCGGAATCCTTGATGACACGGTTGCCCGAAACATCCACCGTTGTGCGGCTGCCTGTCCCTGCCAAATCCCAGATATTCAGCGTCTGCACCTTATCGCAAATCTGGATGCAGCGCATACATTTGATACATTTATTCACATCCCGATAGAGCGGAAATGTTTTTGTCCACGCACTGCGCAGCCCCTTCTGCAGCTGTGTTTCAAAGGGAAGCTCAAGGATACCCAGATCATTCGCAACCTCCTGCAGCTGACAGTTGCCGCTGCGTACACAGGTCGCACATTTGCAGTCATGCTGAGACAAAATCAGTTCTACATTTGTGCGGCGTGTCATTCTGGCACGAGGGGAATTCGTATACACCACCATGCCGTCCTTTACAGGGTTACTGCAGGCCGCAACCATCGCGCGCTCGCCCTCAATTTCCACACAGCAGATACGGCAGGCGGAAATTTCATTGATTCCCTTCAGGTAGCAAAGATGAGGGATTTTTACATTGACCGCCTTCGCCGCCTCCATAATCGTCGTTCCTGCCGGCACCTGCGCAAGCTGTCCATCAATCGTTATTCTTACCATTCTCCTGTCCTCCCTCCTCTGAAGCTGCCAAAGCCGAAGTAATCACAACGCAGGCAGCGTTCGGATTCCTGATCCGCCTCTTTTCTGCTCATGCCTTCCACAACCAGATCAAAGTTGCCCTTGCAGTCCGGTGTGCAGTGGCTTTTCAAGTTTACACGCCCACAGGGAGGTGCATTTGTCAGATGCGCCGGAGGAACCACAACGTCCGTCTTAATCTTATGCTCAAAGCCAAGGTAGGCATCAATATTCGCTGCCGCAACCTTCCCTGCCGCAACGGCACGAATGACCGTAGCAGGGCCGGAAACCGCGTCACCGCCGGCGAATACGTTATCCACATCCGCAACAGAGCTGGTATCCTCCGCCTGAATCATGCCCTTAAAGGTCTTAATGCCGATGGCTTCAAAGGGACGCGCGTCTATCGCCTGCCCGATGGCAACAATCACATAATCACATGCGATACGGAATTCGGGTACATCCGCAGGAATGGGCTTGGGTCTGCCATCCTTGCCGTAAGGCCCGATAATCTGCGGAACTGTCCACAGCGCCGCAACCTTGCCCTCTGCATCCTTTTCGATGCGTGCAGGTGCCTGCAAGGGCAAAATCTGACAGCCCTCTGCCATTGCTTCTTCGATTTCCTCCGCCAGCGCGGTCATATCATCCACACGGCGACGGTATACCCAGGTGACGCTTTCCGCTCCCAGACGTTTTGCCGTTCTGGTGGCATCCATAGAAACATTGCCGCCGCCGATAACGCAGATTCTCTTACCCGTGAAATCGGGCGCATTGCCTTCATCAATGCGGCGCAGCAGGCTGACCGCACTGACAACATTTTCTGCGTCCTCGCCCTCAATGCCAATCTTTTTATCATTATGCGCGCCAATGGAAATATAAACTGCATCATAGCTTTTCTGGATATCCTCCATTGTCACATCTCTGCCGATGGAAACATCCGTAATCACGTTAATGC
>ERZ773183.2144-NODE-2144-length-14123-cov-3.261302_pt1 | contig 14123 bp, 14 predicted proteins | sample MGYA00580532_ERZ773183 | MGnify/ENA primary metagenome ERZ773183 (study PRJEB29015, sample SAMEA2737791) | human gut metagenome | biome: human gut; feature: human-associated habitat; material: faeces | place: China | collected 2012 ... | reverse complement strand
TATTGGGTATTGTTAAGGAACTTAAAGATAGAAATATTAAATCTCCAACAGGCAAAGATAACTGGCCAAAACATTCGGTAGAAGAACTTCTAAAAAACGAGAAATATATAGGCGTTGCAGCTGTGAAAATAGGAGGCAAAAACGGTTATATTTACAGGTTAAATAATGCTCATCCATCGATTATTTCAAAAGAAAAGTTTGATGCTGCTCAGGAAGACAACTTGAATCGCAGTAATGTGGAACAAACGGAAGATGGTCCTAAACGGAAGAAAACCAAGTACAGTTCTAAAAAGCATAATTAACACAATTTGCTGATGGAAATTAGGTATATTTTTGTGGTCTATATTACTTGATAATATATAAGAAAAGAGTGATATATGGTAGTACCAAAACAGTAACGGAGGTACTACGATTATGATTTTATTAAGAACATGTGATGAAAATGGCAAGGTTCAATTTGTAACAGTAAAGAATGATATGTTTTATCTGGAGTGTAAACATTGTGGATGCATATTTCCAATCGGAAGCATTTGTGAATTCATGGAGGAATTGGGCAATGAGGATTTTGATTCAGAAGTTCTTGACTGGTGTGAAGATTGTCTGGATGAAAAATATGAACGAGAAGACCGTTATTTAAAGATGCTGGCTCAAGCAAAAGAAGTTGATAAAAGGAAAAATAGCCTAATTTCACAAGACGACAGCATAGATGATTAAGAACGAGAAAAGACTTAAAAACTATTGAAAAATAAGGCTATTACTGATTTGCATGAAATAGCCTAATAATTTCACGTGGAGAGCGTAGTTTTGTTGAGCAACAAAAATGTCAAGTCCAAGAACTATGTAGAAATCGGTGTAGATGCTGAAGATTACTACAAAATCAAGGATGGTACGAAGTAATATATAGATTTACGACTAGGCAGTTGGAGTTACGACTCTGGCTGCCTTGATGAGCTTTACTCAGTCAAGCCTTTTGAAAATTTGGAATGTGAGGAATATGATAAGAGACTTCCCAGTGGAAAAATGGCGAAAGACTTATGTATTGTAGGTAAGAAAACCACCATTGTGTGGTGGAGGAACTACAATGATGTAAAACATCAGAGAATTGGTCTTATTAGTGGAAAAAAGAATTTCTTACTTGCAAATCAACGTAATCTTGTATTGCCCTTAGCTGCATTATTCTTGCTTGAATGGACATATATGAATCATATCAATGTACGAGACAAGAATATTGAATCAAGCTAGTGTTTGCGATACGCTAAACACATCCGGTAATAAAAACAATACGCACTTTAGGTTTCAGATGGCTTCCTACGAGGAAACAATGTGTAAAGTGAGAGGAACTGAAATAATGAGAGATGGTGCTACCTATTACACGGTTTATGATAGCAAGACAGAAAAAGTTATTGCATCAGGTAATGCAGAAGAATGCGCAATCAAATTGAAAATGACATTACATACGTTTTACAGTACGGTGTCGCGAGTGAAAAGTAGAAAGAACAAGAAATATGAAATTGATATTTCCAAATGTTCATATACGGATGATTTTTGAACTTGATAATCCATTAAGTGAAATTGGCTACCACGAAAAGATGGTGGCCTTTTTTTCTTGTGCATTCTAGATTATTTTGCCGCTTACAGATTACCCCGAACACGACATAATTGTTGATGAAAAAGGAGGTGATCGAAATGTTAAGCAAAAGAGAAATCCAAGAAATAAAAAACAATATTGTATTGGAACGCGTATAAAGCTAATAAAAATGGATGATATGCAAGCACCACCAACAGGAACAATAGGTACAGTAGTAGGTGTCGATGATCAAGGTGCACTTCTTGTAGATTGGGATACTGGTTCTGGGTTAAGTATCATCGTAAATGAAGATGAGTTTGAAATTTTATAAGTCAACGAAAAAAAGGTGGTACGGAGCAGTTTTCCGATACCACCTTTTTTTAATGACAATCTTGATAGAATGGACGTTCTGTGATATCATAAGTTTGTTATTAAATAACGAACCACGAGTAAAAAATAACGAATAACGTTATTTGGAGGAAAACATGATAAGAATTAAATTATGTGAAGTACTTGGTCGTGAAAAGATGACTAGAAAAAAACTAGCAGAATTGACTAACGTACGACCTAATACAATAGGTGATTTATATAACGAAAACGTCAAAAAGATTGATTTAGATTTACTCAGCAGGATTTGTCAAACATTACATTGCGATATATCCGATTTGCTGGAATATGAAGAGGAAGAAGAGAATAAATGAACGGATTATCGATGTTTGCAAATGTAGGTATAGCCGAAACTTATCTGAAGAGTGTCGGTGTGGATATTGTTGTGGCAAATGAACTGCTTGAAGAAAGAGCTAGATTCTATTCTGATGTTTATCCAGAATGCGATATGATTTGTGGAAATATTCAGGATGAAGAGATATTCAACAAAGTTCTATCAACAGCTAAAGAAAAGAATGTTAAGTTTCTAATTGCAACGCCGCCGTGCCAGGGTATGAGCCCAGCGGGCAAGAAAGACCCAAAAGATGCAAGAAACAACTTAATTACAAGTGCGGTAGATATGATTGAACAACTCGATCCGGATTACGTTTTAATTGAAAATGTGATGCAGGTCTTGAAAACTAAAATCTACTATGATGGAGAGTACATACTTATTCCGGATTATTTAAAGGCTCGTCTTGGAGAAAAATATAACTTTAATGATAATCAGGTTATTGATTCAAAGTTTTATGGTGTTCCTCAGCAGCGTAAGCGTGCGATTTTCTTGTTAGCAAAGAAATCTACGAATGTTTATTGGGAGTTTCCAGAGAAATCAGAGGACTTTGTAACAGTGAGAGATGCAATAGGTGATTTACCTTCGTTGGATCCACTGGTCAAGGAAGCAGAATATAGAGGTATGTTTCCTGACTATGAAAAAAAGAAGGCTGAGGGATTAAGGGTTTCTAAATGGCATTGTCCTAGGGAACATGTTTGGCGAAATGTAGAAGTAATGATGCACACACCTGAAGGAATGAGTGCGAGAAAAAATCCAGTATATTTCCCTAAAAAGAAAGATGGAACAATGGTTGGTGGTGCATTAAGAACTTATATGAGAATGGAGTGGGACAGACCAGCTCCAACTATCACTGCGTATAATCACACCATATCGTCATTTCAAAATGTCCATCCCGGAAGGCCTTGGAAAATTGATGAGAATGGTGACATGCTATATACAGATCCCAGAGTATTAACCATTTTTGAACTGATGAGGATTATGAGTTTACCAGATGACTGGAACATTCCTGAATGGGCTTCTACACAATTGATTCGTCAGGTGATTGGAGAAGGAATACCTCCGTTACTGATAGAAAAGATTGTTGCACAATTACATTTAGAAGGGAATGAAAATAATGATTAATGCGGTTTCTTTATTTGCTAACGTAGGTGTTGCAGAAACCTACCTTCCGGAAATCGGAGTGAATGTAATCGTTGCAAATGAATTACTTGAACAGAGAGCAGAGTTCTACCGCCATTTACATCCAGAAACCAAAATGATACAGGGGGATATCACAGATTCTCAGATTTATAAACAGATATTAGAAGCTACAAAAGGCGTTAAAATAGATTTACTATTAGCTACGCCACCTTGCCAGGGGATGAGCATTGCTGGCCACAATAGCAAGTATGATGAAAGAAATAGTTTAGTGAAGTATGCAATAGATGCAATTCTTGATATTAGACCAACTTTCGTAATTATGGAGAATGTAGCACAGCAGCTTAATACACCGATTTTTTATCACGATGAAGAGATGCTGATTCCGGAATACATTGAGAAGAGAATTGGTGAGTATTACAACATAAACCATGAAAAAATATTGAACACCATGGACTACGGAATTCCGCAAATGAGAAGAAGAGCTGTATTCTTATGTGCTGCAAAAGAGACTGGCATTCAGTGGGAATTTCCAGAAAAAGAGCCAATTGTTACACTTGAGACTGCGTTCGCGGGTATTCCAGATATATGGCCGCATATTAAGGAAAAAGAGTTCCAGGGAAGATTACCGGAAAATACCGCAGAGGCATTAAGCTTCAATAAATGGCATCAGCCTATGACACATGTATGGAGAAATATTGAATGTATGCTCTACACTCCTACAGGTAATACTGCTTTTGATAATCCTGTTCACTATCCGAAGAAAAAAGACGGGCAGAGAATTAAGGGCTTCGATACGACATACCATCGTATGTTTTGGGATAAGCCTGGATCAACAATAACCACGTATAACTTTAGGATGGGATCGCAGAATAATGTTCATCCAGGAAGACCTTGGAAGGTAGACGAGAATGGAGACATGATGTATACAAACCCGAGGGTACTGACTATATATGAATTGCTTATTGTATCAAGTTTGCCAGTTGATTGGGATATTCCTGAATGGGCTTCAGACAATTTGATTCGAACAGTAATTGGAGAAGGTGTTCCGCCGTTATTGATTAAGAAATTGTTAAAGCCAATTATTGATGAAAGGTAGGGAGAAATATGGCAGAAACACAAAAAAATTATAATAAAACTATAATACAGTCCAGTATTACGAATTTAGAAGCACTCTACTATTTGCTGAAAGCAGTAAAGGATAATCAGCCAATGACCTATGACTATGGTAAATCGTCAATATTTCCGGCTGCACGTGCCAGACTGTCACAGGATAGAGGCGGAGAGTGGGATCCAAACAAGAATGATACACATACAAGTATCACACTGGCTGAGATGAATCTAATTCGCTATGAGAATGAGGATAATACGTTATTCTCTGTTTCAGACTTCGGTAATCGCTTTTTAGATACATTTGATTTGACAGAGATTCCAGCTGATAATGGAAAATTTAAATTACAACTGGATGATCATTACTCAAAAGATGTTAGTAATAAATTTATTTTGGATCTACTTTTGGGAACAAATGTTGTTCAGCCACAATATGGAAGAAACAATCATCCATATTTAGTGTTGTTCAAATTACTCACAGAACCGGAATTAAAGGGATTTATTACAAAAAGTGAATGGGCACGTTTTATTAATGCCTCTGAATTTTTGACTGATGATCAATATGATCAGATTAGAAATGAAGTTCTTTTAGTCCGAAAGAATAATTTGCATTTTGATCCGGTGAAAAGTGATAGAGCATTAACTAAGCTTGTACAGTGGGGAGTATTAGAAAAATACCCAACGGCAAGAAGAGAAGAACCGTTAAGATTTGGATTTAGCGCTGATTTTGTTCCCACTATCAGACTTTATATGTTGAATGGTGATATTAGATCTGAGGCTGATAATTCAGTGGCAATTTCCCCTGCAGAAATAGATGAAACAACCCGCCTTAAAGGTGGAACAAATGTGCTTCTCTATGGTGTACCAGGATCAGGAAAGAGTTGGACAATTGAGCATGAATATTGTACTAAAGATACAATCGTCGAAAGATTGGTTTTCCATCCTGATTATACCAATGCAGATTTCGTAGGACAGATCCTTCCGGTCGTTGATCCATTAGATAAGATGGTTACATACGAATTTACTTCGGGTCCATTCACTAATATTATGTACGAAGCGTATAACAACCCGACTAGAAAGTATGTTTTGATTATTGAAGAAATTAACAGAGGAAATGCAGCAGCAATATTTGGCGATGTATTTCAGCTGTTGGACAGATCTGTCTATGCGAAAGAGATTGATGGAATTAAGTATCCAGAAGGTACAAGTGAGTATTGTATAACCAATGAAAACGTTGCAGAGAAAGTATATGGAGATAAGAATCACAAAGTAAGAATTCCTTCTAACCTTTCTATTTTAGGAACAATGAATACTTCAGATCAGAATGTCTTTACTTTAGATACGGCATTCCAGAGAAGATGGAGAATGCGTCTTATCGAGAATAATTTTGAAAATGTACGCATTTCATTGGCAAGTGCCAAGATTCTTGACACGAATGTGACCTGGAAGCAGTTCTGTGAGACTGTTAATAATATTATTATTGGCAATAAAGCTAAAATGGCATCGGCCGAAGATAAACGACTTGGAGTTTATTTTATCCACGAAGATGATGTGGTTTTTGATGAAAGAGCACTGCCAACGGAAGGTCACATTACGCTGCTTGAAGAATATAATAGCTTAATTAAGGAAGAAGCAGATGATACGATTACTGCGGATCACCAGTCACGACTTAGCAATATTAGAGAAGCTGTAATGCATAATAGAATGTTCCCTGAAAAGGTTATTAAGTATCTTTGGGATGATGCATTTAAGTTCAATCCGGAAGCTTTGTTTGATACCGATACTATGGATAGTCTTGAGAAAGTAATCCGCACATTTGTTTATTCTAAAGGAGCAGATAGATTCAAAGTATTTAAGCAAACGGTTAGGGATTTACTGTATCCTGCACAGCAACAGTAACTATTATCAAAAGGAAAGTGAGGTAGTTGTTCGCAATGGATTTAAAAAAAAATATTAGAGAACGCTGCCATGTGAATACCAATGATGAGGGTGACAGTTTTGTTGGTGTAAAGGCAGATACAGATGATGCAGTTATATATTTTCCAATTGGTTATCAGTTACCAGCAAATGATGATGATCTCCGTCAAGATATCAATAACTTATTTGGTGTTCTTGCTGCATTTATGAAGGAAGATAAGGTTATTGAAGAATCAAAATTTGCTGCACCTCGTACTGTGGATTTTCCTATGCATGCTTATCTGAAGATAATTAGACAGTTTTTGAGGACTGGCCGATATTACATCGAAACTGATCCGCAGTATAGGACGGACACAAAGGGGAAGGCTTCATGGCCCAAAACCGTTCGAGAACAGAGAGCATTAGTTCAGAAAAATGGTTCGTTGGTATTTGCTAACATGACAGTTCGATTTGTAACGCCTAATGCTAATAAACAGATTACCCAAATCCATAGATATTGTGTGTATGAAGCTTTTGAAAAGATGGGATGGCTCTATGTTCCATTTATGCCGGAACAACCGGGACCACATCCATCAATCAAGGAATCAATTTATATTCTTACAAAGAAATTGGCAGCTACTCACAATGATCAGGAACAGGAACTGTTTTCGGCAATGAGGGAGATGCTGACATACATTGATGAAAGTTCATCGGAGAAACAGTATTTCTTCGGAACGGATTTCTTTGAGCGCGTTTGGGAGAGAATGATTGATAAGGCTTTTGGGGTAGAAGACAAAGCAGAGTACTTTCCTAGAACTCGATGGCTCCTTGATTATGGCAGAGACAAAGAAAAAACGCCCCTTATACCAGATACAATTATGGTATTCAATGGAAAGACATATGTATTAGATGCGAAGTTGTACCGATATGGATATAGCGGTGTTGCGGATCATCTTCCCAATGGACCGGATATTAATAAACAGATTACATATGGAGAGTACATTGAAAGAACTAAGCGTATTCCAGATGAAAAGCTATATAATGCTTTCATTATGCCATTTAACAAAGATGATAATCCATTCTGGAAAATTGATAATCAAGGAAATCTTGTTCCGTGTATAACCACTGACATTGGTAACATAGGCGAGGCTGTCGGTGACTGGAAAGCAAACATGAAGAATTATGAGCGTGTTCAAGGAATTGTAATGGATACAAGATTCTTAATGTATAACTATATAAGTATGCCGGATCAGCAGAAGCAGGAACTCGCTTTAAGTATTGAAAAAGTTCAGTCAAGAGGATCTGTTCAAGCTCCCAAAAATCAGATATAAAGGAACAAGGCTCTACCGTAATGGTAGGGCCTTATTTTTTTGCCTTTTATAGTTGTCTATTACGATGACGCTGGGCCGCAGCAGCATTTGCACATTGTGAGCAGCAATATTTTTTGTTGGTTCTTGTTGCTTCAACGAGAAAATATTTATTTCGCTTGCAATTAGGATTTTCACATTCCTTGTAGATTTCAACACCAGCTTTCATGTAGAAGATTGAGAAGTAGATAGCTTCTAAAAGCGTGTCTACCTGCCAGGTGGCGGTTAATTTGCCACCATCATATTTTGGGTGGATACCTGAAATATTATAGTTGATTTCCTCAGATATTACATAGCGAGCAATCTTAAGTAATGAATCTTTCATTGCATCAGAAAGTAAATCAAGATTCAGTGTTCCATATGGTTTAATATGTGTAAATTCCACTTCGTCAAAAACACCTATCTCCGTAAAGAGGTGATAGAAGAAATCGATAGTTCTTTTTAAATCCTCATCTTGCTCTCCCTGAGTTAAATATAAAGCAGTAATGTTTTTGAACCACGGAGATTTGCTTCCTGAAATTTCAGTACCAACACCACTGCGAATGGCATTTATGAATTCGATAGATACACGATTTTTCCGGCCAAGAATAGAGTCATTGATTGACAGTGCACCAGTTGCTTGAATTTCCCGGTTTTGATTTACATCTGGAAAGATACAACCGCTAGCGAGAAGGTAGGTGAGTTGATGCTGGCAAGTTGTATATACCTGTGATGATGTTTGATATGTAACAGGCTGAGTGAATAATAGATAAGATGCATGAATAAGCATTCTCCGATAATCTCTTTTACCTATTGCGTTCATCAATCTGATAGTTGCTTTGATGTGATTTACTACATCAAGAACTGTGGCACCATCGATGGAGGAAAACTCATCAAAATCCAGAGGCAGAAGAAATCCATATTTTTCAAAGAATTCAATATGCTTATTGATGTCATCTGCTGGTAAGGATAATAATTTGCCCAATATATTCTGATCAATGATTCCCCCTGCAGTACCAGTGAGGTTTAAGCCTTCCTTTGGTGTGTATGTGAAATGTAGTGGCTTCGACTGATCTGCGTAAAGCTTTAACCTGGTTACCGGTTCTTCGCCAGGAATAACATTTTCTATATCTTTCATGCAATGGCAAGCATAGCCGTTGCATTCAAACATTGTATTTACAAAAATCTCAGATATTTTTTTATTCATTTTCTTCAAATCCTTTCCCGTCAGAACTAACTAATAATAGAATAAATGATAAAACCCCTTATTTTGTGTGAGGCTTAGAAAGGAAAATACTAATCTTTTGAGCTAATCATACCTCAAAATAAGGGAATTTTCAATATATATCCATTACTCATGTGCAGACGAGATAAGGGTATTTGTGCGGAATTTTATTACTTAATGATTTAAAATACACTATGAGCATAAAGAAAAATACAACTCACAGGAGGTTTGAAATGAATACATACGACTGGGAAATCAACATCACAGAACTTGCTTCAAGAGTAGCAGATAAGTACGGAAGCGAAGTTGCGGCATCTGCATTTCACCGCTTCGGGGCAACATGTTTCAAGGACTTAAATCCGGCATATTACAACGAAGTGTTCGGTGATCTTATGCAGATGGATGAGAATTACTGATCTTCATCCTCGATGCCGAAGAAGTATGTTCCGTCTGATGGATGGTGGATCTTAAGCGCATTCGGAAGCTTCTGATCCACGGCATTCTCATAAATGATGTCACGGATATTACTGGTAATCCGATAGCAGGTCATATCAACAAAGTCCTTACATTCAGCTGCCCATTGCTCACGTTCTTCCTGAGTGGAAGGGTCGGGGTCATCAGGCTCACTTGTGTAATCGTCCGGATTAACGGCAATCTCGTCCTCCATAATTTTCTCAAATAATCTGTCCAATGAACCGGCAGAGAGTTTGTGAGACTTACTTCCGACAAGCAGTTCATCAATCAGATAAAGAGCGTAAGCCTGGAAATACGGATGTGAACACCATTTTTCTTCGAAATCGACGATTTCTTCAGGATCTGGATACTCACGTAGGTTTTCACGGTACTCATGCAGCTGTTCCAGTGCCTCTGCAGAAAGACCGGTATAACGATGGGCATCATCAATGTCGTGTGTGCGTTGGTTGATCCTGCCGAGAAGATAGTCGGCATCACAGTCAAGTAGGTCACAGATGTTACAGAGGACATCGGCAGCCGGTGTGGACTTTCCTTGTTCCCAAGACTGTACGGTTCCGAACATATTGCTATCGGTCTTGCTTTTAGGCTGTCGGATGGTTCCGTATTTTTCTAAATAAGCGTCGGCGAATTTCTGTTGACTGGAAAATTTGCATTTCCGACACTCGATAAGGCGCTCACTAAATATAACTCTATTCATTAAAAAGGTCTCCTCTCAAAAATATCATCAAGATAGCATATAACACTATTCATTATATGGAGGTTACCATATAAATACAATCTGAGATTTGAACTCCAAGCTGACATCACAAGTTACTGTGGTGTGATCTGGGCGCTCAACGCTCAAGTAAATATAAATCTCAAAGTCCGAGATGGCCATTAGGACGGCGGGATGCATAGAGAATCTAAACACAGTTAACAGCTGTGCTAGGGATGAAGATGCACCCACCGTACTTTCTTATGCCCATTTTCGGTCTGTAGGAGTCTGCGGTTCATCTTCTGAACCATAGTCTCCTTTTTACATGCATTCCTGCTGTCCAACATCCGGCAGAAAGGAATGTAGTATGGAATTAAAGATTCGTTATGAGAACGGATACCAGACAATCAATCTCAACACAGAGGATACCAAGAAGATGTGGGTCAGCCTGTCCCTTGAAGGCGAAGGGCTTTCTCAGGAAGAAAAGGAAAGTCGCATACAGGAGGCTTTCGAAGAACAATACAACAAGCCTGAATATAACATTTGGCATCGTGAGACAAGACATATTGATCCAACACCGAAGAGAAAAAGAATGGATGGTAGAAGAGGTTATATCTGTGGTGAAAAGGATGATGATTCTTTCGATATCATGGATTATCTGGCCATTACATATCCGGAATGTGTTGTTGATGATGAAGAAGATGAAACAGCCAAGTGGTATGAAAGTGTTCTTGAGCTGATTCAGGAAAAAGTAAAGCCTGATTTTGTAGATACCTTCATTGCAATTGCCTCAAAGAGAACAACACCAAAGCAGATTGCATCAAAAATGGTTAATGCTAAAGAGCTTTCAGATGATGAGTATGAAAAGCTTGTAATTAAAGAGGCAAACAAAATCAGCAAGAAGTATAACCGTGCATTAGAAAAAATCAAAAAGTTTTTATAAGAAACGTCCTTTTATCACTCTCCCAAGGCTACCAAGTAGGGAGAGTGATCTCTTTCCCCGATAAATAGAAGGAGGTAATTCAATATGGAATTACAAATTTTTAATAATGCACAGTTTGGTACTGTGCGCACGGCAGTTGTTGACGGTGAGGTTATGTTCGTAGGGAAAGATGTTACTGACATCCTCGGGTACCGAAACGGTAGTCGAGATATTAACCGTCATGTAGATGAAGAGGATAGACAGAAGGTCATGATCTTTGATGGTAACCATGATAAGGAAACCATCATTATCAATGAGTCAGGTCTTTACAGTCTTATCCTTTCAAGCAAGATGCCTAATGCGAAGAAGTTTAAACATTGGGTTACTGCAGAGGTTCTTCCGGCTATCCGTAAGCATGGAATGTATGCCATCGATGAGATTTTGGGAAATCCTGATCTTGCGATTGCAGCACTTACACAGCTTAAGGAAGAGCGTGAGAGAAGAAAACAGCTTGAATGTCAGACGCTTATTCAGCGTCAGCAGATTGCAGAGATGCAGCCAAAGGCAAGCTACTATGACCTTATTTTACAGAACAAGAACACAGTTCCTATTACACAGATTGCAAAGGACTACGGTATGAGCGGTCGAAAGTTCAATGAACTTCTTCACGAACTTGGGGTTCAGTACAAGTTCAGAAAGACCAGGCTTTTATATCAGCACTATGCAGAGTGCGGATACACACAGTCCCGTACTTACGCAATCGATGAGAGCAGAAGTGTGATGCATACCTACTGGACTCAGAAGGGCAGACTTTTCCTTTATGACCTTTTGAAGAATGAAGGCATCTTACCAGTTATCGAACAGGAGGATTAAGAGATATGGGTGTTGATAAGTTTAATCACGAAGGGTACTTTGACCCGACCACATATGAGGCTCTTACCAACATCCACCGTGAGGAAATGGCAGCTGATAAAAAGGCTGCCTATCTTCCTTTGGTGTATGTGTGCAGTCCGTATGCAGGTGATATCGAGAATAATGTAAAGAACGCAAAAGCATACAGCAGATTTGCCGTTGATAAGAATGCTATCCCGATAACACCTCATCTTCTCTATCCACAGTTCATGGATGACGGCAATGATGCAGAACGAGAAATGGCGATGCATTTCAATTATGTACTTCTTGGCAAATGCACCGAACTCTGGGTATTCAGCGGAGTGGTTAGCCGTGGTATGGCTCGTGAAATCGGTGTTGCCAAGAAAAGAAGAATGAAGATCAGATGGTTTGACCATGCGATGAAGGAGGTAAACGAATATGCTTAATTTCACTATATACACAGCAGATTGTGTCGGTAATAGCGGGAACTGCCTGTATCCCAACAAGATGATTGTTACCGACAAGGACTCCTTTATTGCAGCAACAAAGATGGATCATGTAACCGCAAAGTATAAAGGGAATTATCGCAGTAAGGACAACTTCGAGTTTTCGGATTGCATTCCACTTGATTGTGATAATGACCATTCGGATAACCCGAATGAATGGGTAACTCCTCTTGATATAGCACTTGAAATACCTGGTGTTGCTTTTGCTGTATCGTATAGCAGACACCACAACCTTCCAAAGGGAGATAAGTCTGCTAGACCAAGATTTCATATCTTCTTCCCTATTGAGATTGTATCGGATGAGCAAGAGTATGCAGATATGAAACGCAGGATTGCAGACGCTTTTCCTTATTACGATACTAATGCTTTAGATTCTGCAAGATTTCTTTATGGAAATGACTCTGATGAAGTAGAGTTCTATGAAGGTGACAAGACCATTCTTGATTATCTGGAAGAGGATGATTTTGCTGATTTCGATACAAGTCTTGAGCAGGTGCCGGAAGGTCAGCGTAACAGTACTATGAGTCACATTGCCGGAAAGATTATCAAGAGATATGGAAATACAGAAGATGCTTATCAGATATTCCTTAAGAAGGCAGAACTCTGCAATCCACCACTTCCTGAAAGCGAACTTAAGGTGATATGGCGAAGTGCATTAAAGTTCGGTAATAAGGTGTCAAACCAAGAAGGATACATTCCACCCGAACAGTACAACTCTGACTGCAGATTAAAGCCGGAAGATTTTTCTGATGTAGGACAGGCTACGGTTCTTGCAATGGAGTATAAGGATATTCTTCGCTATTCCCCATCAACCGATTACATGGTTTACAACGGCAGTTTCTGGGAAGAGTCAAAACCAAAATCCCAGGGTGTTTCCCAGGACTTGACGGAAAGACAGCTTGCAGAGGCTGAAACCGAAATGAAAAAAACTATGGATGAACTTGTAAAGAACGGTGGTATGGAGATCCTTGTATCCGTGGGTCCGAAGAAAGCAGTGCAGATGTTCAACAAACAGCAGGCTCATGCCTACGAGATGTATGAAGATGCTTCTGTCTATAAGAAGTATGCCATTAAGCGAAGAGATACAAAGAACATTGCAGCCACTTTAAAAGAGGCTCGTCCGATGCTTGAAGTGGAACAGAGAAACCTTGATGCCGATGAGTTCATGCTGAACACACCGACTCTTACCTATGATTTAAGACAGGGCATCAAGTTCCCTATGGAACACAGACCAGAGCATTTCATCACAAAGCAGACAACCGTTGACCCATCAAGTGATGGAGCAGATATATGGGTAGCTGCACTTGATACTTTCTTCTTAAAGGACACAGACCTTATCGATTATGTTCAGAGAATGGTTGGTCTTTCTGCAATCGGTAAGGTGTATGTGGAGGCACTCATTATCGCATATGGAGAAGGACGAAACGGTAAGTCAACCTTCTGGAATGTTATCGCTAGAGTCCTTGGTACATACTCAGGAAACATCTCTGCCGATATGCTGACAGTTGGATGCAGAAGAAATGTCAAGCCGGAACTTGCCGAGGCAAAGGGTAAGAGAATGCTCATTGCAGCAGAACTTGAAGAAGGTATGAGATTGAATGCTGCCAATGTAAAGCAGCTTTGTTCTACCGATGAAATCTATGCTGAAAAGA
>ERZ773183.2139-NODE-2139-length-14130-cov-2.436945_pt1 | contig 14130 bp, 11 predicted proteins | sample MGYA00580532_ERZ773183 | MGnify/ENA primary metagenome ERZ773183 (study PRJEB29015, sample SAMEA2737791) | human gut metagenome | biome: human gut; feature: human-associated habitat; material: faeces | place: China | collected 2012 ... | reverse complement strand
GCGGAAGAACCGGCGCTGCGAACGACCAGCACGAAAAGGGCTGCCGACGACGGCAGCCCGCTCCTTCCGCATCGGACGCTGCGATCCGATGCGGAAGGAGCGGAAACGAATCAACGAAAGGGGACTTGCTATGCTGACCCAACAGGAGCTTCTGGATTTTTTCGAGGGGAGCGCCGGTACGTGCCGTAGAACTTGCCGGCGATATCGGGGTTGAAGGAGTCGATGGCGCGCTGGTGGCCGCGCTCGGCCAGCGCCGCGGCAAGCCACGACCAGTGCATGCACTCGTCGACGGCCTCGTAAAGCTGCGTGCAGGGGCGGCGGATGGCGTAGGTGTTCAGGCGGTCCTGCGCGTAGGCCGTCTCGAGCCACTCGGCGGTGGGCAGCACGTAGTCGGCCAGGCATACGCTCGTGGTGGTCCAGTGCATGTACATGTGCACGTTCAACTCGGTGGTCATCATGGCCTCGTAGAAGCGCGTGGCGTTGCCGATCATGGCCAGCTTGTTGCCGCTGCGCTCGATCCAGATGCGCGGACGGTAGGGCTCGCCGGTCTCGATGGCCTTGAGCACCGTGGGGATGTGGCTGGCCAGCCAGTGGCCGAGGCCCTTGTGCTCGGTGTAGCCAAGGCGTGCGTTGGCCTCTTCCTCGGGCATGCGCAGCGGGTGGTCGGGATGGTGCAGGCCGAACGGCTGCACCACGTAGTTGCACGGCTCGACGTAGCAGGGACGGTCCTGCACGATGGAACCCGGCTGGCGGATGCAGCCCATGAGGATGTCGAGGACGGCGTCGCCCTGCGCGGCCTGCGCGGAGTTGCGGGCCTGGTCGGTCGCCACGCCCAGCGAGATACCGGCGTTCGGGCAGCCCTCGACGTAGATGTTGATGGCCTCCTCGATCTCGCCGGCGTCGAGCCAGCAGATCTCAGCCGCCTTCTCGAGCGTCCATTCGGCCACATGGTCCTTCATGATCTGGAACGCGGTGCGCGCCTGCTCGCCGTTCGGCAGCGTGTAGGTGCCGAACATCTCGGGGTCGAGGGAGGGGTCGAAGGGGTAGGGCATGGCCTTCGCGCTGTTCGTGGCCTTGTCCCACACCACGTACTCGTCTTCGCCGCCGAGGTCGAGCTCGCTCGCGCGGTAGGTGAGGCCCGTGTCCTCGTGCACGAGGAAGGGCAGGTTGGTCCACTCGCGGCAGAAGTCGTGGTCCCACAGCTCGTGGGTGATGATGTAGTTCATCCAGGCCAGCATCAGCGCCACGTCGGTGCCGGGGCGGATGGCCAGCCACACGTCGGCGCGCGCGGCGTCGGGCGTGAGGCGCGGGTCGATGACGACGGTCTTCATGCCGGCGTTGCGCAGGTCGGTGACCACGCGGCCCGTGGAGCCGATGCCGTGGTAGCTGGGCCCGACGCCCCACATGACATAGGTCTTCGTGGGCGTGCATTTGTCGTCGGGCAGGATGCCGGGCAGGTACACCTCGGTCACCGGGCCGTCAGCCAGCGACGTGTCGGCCGTGCCGTTCAGGCAGAACTCCATGTGGTTGCGCGGCAGGTAGCACTGCGCGCAGCCGGGCTCGAAGAAGTTGCCGCCGCCCCACACGGACAGGAAGCGCGCCGGGCTGAAGAACTGCGGGTTGCCGCCGCCGCCCGTTGAGCACACGAGGCTCTTCGGGCCCTCCTTCTGGTAGTATTCCCACATCACGTCGGTGATCTCGTTGATGGCCTGCTCCCAGGAGATGCGCTCCCAGTCGTTCGAGCCGCGCTCGCCCCGGCGCTTCATGGGATACTTGATGCGGTTGGGGTTGTACAGCGCCTGGATGCCGGCGAGGCCCTTTGCGCAGCATGCCCCCTTGTTCATGGGGTCGTCCGGGTCGCCTTCGAGCTTCACCACTTTGCCATCGCGCACGTGCGCGATCATGCCGCAGTTGTTGAGGCAGGCGCGGCAGATGGTCCTGACCTTCTGCGTTTCGCCTGACTCGGCCGCGACGGCGGGCTCGACCTGCACGAGGTTCGACCCGACCGCGCCGCTCATCGCGGCGGCAGCAGCAGCGAAAGCGCCAAGCTTCACGAAGCCGCGCCGGCTGATATCGGTAGTAGCCAAAACGTTACTTCCCTTCTCGTCCTTGATCGTTTGCGGTTGCTGGTCATGCTATTCGGAAAGCCGCGCCGGGCGTCCCCTGCGGCTGGGTCCGATGAAGTTCGAGGCCGGCTTGAATATTCGGCACGCATCACGGCCTTGCTATGCATGCTTGCCGCCGCGTTCGGGGCGCCGCCCCATTCGAAGCAGCCGGCGCCCCCGAGGCGAGGATATTCCGGGCCCTCGGAGGGAGGGATGCGGGCCCGGATCGGATAGGTTAGGCAGCGGAGACGAGCGCTCTGCCCGCATCGGTCGTTCGCCAGGAGCCCTCCCAGGCAATGCCGCCGGCCGATTCCAGCGCGTCGATGAAGTACTGGGGGTACACGAGGGTGCGCTGGGTGTCTGGATCGGGCTGGATCTGGGGGAATTCGCCGACAACTCGCTCGAGCTCGGCGCGTGTCGCACCTTCGTCGGCACTGCACGCATCGAGGATGGCCGCGAACACGCTGCGGTACGCAGGCTTGTCGTCAAAGAGCGCGCGAAGCGTGACGTCGGGCGCAAAGGCTTCGAGGAGCTCGCGCCCGGCCTTGGAGAGGGCGATGCGCGCTTCAATATGCGCGTCCTCGGGAACGGACTCGTCGGCCTGCAGGTCGTCGAGTGTGCCGGCGTAGACCCCGCCGTCCACGAAAAGCCGCTCGGCCAACGCGCCATTGCGCACGAGGATATCCACGCAGACGGAAGGATTCTGCTGATAGGCGCTATCCCAAACCTCGAGCGCTTGCGCCTCGATGTCATCGCGGCTCCTGTCGCCCTGCTGTGCGCAAATGCCGAGAATGGCGATCAGCGGCTTCTTGAGCATAGGATTGTGCTCGATCACATTGGCTTTCATAGTGAATCCCCTTCGGTCATTGCGAGAAGGCGGGTAGTTCGGAAGGGACCGCATGCTCGCATGCCGCGCCCCCTACGCGCTTCCCCGTCTCGCCCTCCTTCGATCCTCGCCGAAAGTATAGGAAGCCGAAGGGGTTGCCCGCATGACCCCAAAGGGGTGCTTCTCGTTGGCGGATGTGATGATCTTCCAACATTAAAAAGGGACTAGTCCTTGTGTCTTTCCTGATAAATATTATTCCTGCTAATATATAATTCACCATGCGCAACCCGGCCGGCCGCTTCCCGCACACGGCTCGCTACGGCGCCCGTCCATGCCAGCCACCCTCCCCCGATGCCGGAGGGGCACGTCGGCCTTGCCTCGCCGCACCCACCGGCGCCCGCATCCTTGCCGCACCCTCTGCCGATTGTGGATTTCCGCTCACAACCGGGCGATTTCGCGAGATTCCCGTCGCTGCGCGCCCCTCAAACCCCCATACTGGTAAGTCGCTTTGCACGAAATTCTTTCTTGTTTCTCTTTTGCGCACGCTGATGACGCTCACAGATGCAGAAAGCGGCTCGAGTCAAGCGCAAGGCACGCCGCTGGAGCGGGTGCGACCACGGAGCGGTTCCGCAGAGGCGGACGCCCGTCGAAGAGAAACGGAATACCCTTATGACGAAATTCGCCGACCTCGGCCTGTCCAAGAACGCCCTCGCGGCGGTTGAGAAGCTGGGCTACGAGAACCCCACCCCCGTCCAGGAGCAGGCCATCCCGCTCGTCCTGGAAGGCCGCGACGTCATCGCGGCCGCCAGCACCGGCACCGGCAAGACGGCCGCGTTCCTGCTGCCCGTGCTGAGCACGCTCCCCCGCGTGAAGGGCCGCAACCGCGCGCCGCGCATGCTCGTGGTGAGCCCCACCCGCGAGCTCGCCCAGCAGATCGCCCGCACGTGCATGCAAATCTCGCGCAAGACCGGCCACTTCACCACCACGGTGTTCGGCGGGACGCCCTACGGCCCCCAGATCAAGGAGCTGCGCGGCGGTACCGACGTGCTCATCGCCACGCCCGGGCGCCTGAAGGACCTCATGAAGCGTGGCGTGGTGAACCTGTCCTGCGTGGAGGTGCTCGTGCTCGACGAGGCCGACCGCATGCTCGACATGGGCTTCCTGCCCGACGTCACCACCATCGTGGACGCCACGCCCGAGTGCCGCCAGACGCTGCTGTTCTCGGCCACCATCGACCAGTCCATCCAGAAGAACCTGGGCTCGCTGCTGAACGATCCGGCCATGGTGGAGATCGCCCGCAACGGCGAGACGGCCAAGACGGTCGAGCAGTTCATGATGCCCATCAAGAACTTCAACAAGCCCGAGCTCTTGGAGGCCGTGCTGCGCGAGAAGGGCTCCGAGCGCGTCATCGTGTTCGCACGCACGAAGAACCGCACCGAGGACTGCGCCGAGGCGCTGTGCGACGCCGGCTTCCGCGCCGAGTCAATCCACTCGGACAAGAGCCAGGGCGCCCGCCGTCGCGCGCTGGACAACTTCCGCCGCGGCAAGACGTCCATCCTCGTGGCCACCGACGTGCTGGCGCGCGGCATCGACGTGCCCGACGTGAACCACGTCATCAACTTCGACCTGCCCGACATGCCCGAGGACTACGTGCACCGCATCGGCCGCACGGGCCGCGCCGGCGAGAAGGGCTACGCCATCTCGTTCGTCACCCGTGAGACCAGCCGCACGCTGAAGGATATCGAGCGCCTGATCGGCAAGGACATCCCGTTCATGGAGCTGGAGACCTACGAGCTGGACCCGTCGCTGCTGAAGCAGAAGAAGGGCGGCGCGCGCCAGGGCGGCTCCAAGAGCGGCGGCTCGAAGCCCTACGGCAAGCGACCTGCGAGCAAGTCGTACGGCAAGCCCGCCGGCAAGGGCGGCTACCATAAGTCCGACGACCGCAAGGACGGCAAGCCGGCCGGCAAAAGCTACGCTGCCGAAGGCGGCGAGTCCAAGGGAAGCAAGCGCTTCGAGCGTGCCGAGGCCCCGCGCTCCGGCAAGGGCGGCTTCGACCGCGCGAATGCCGGCAAGCCGGGCAAGCGCTCCGACCGCTCCGGCAAGCCCGCCTCCGCCCGCGGCGAGAAGAGCTTCGACAAGCCGTACCGCGAGGGCGGCAAGCCCGCGAAGAAGCAGCGCTCCAAGAAGGGCAACGGCGCCGGCGGCTACGACTACAGCCGCTTCGCCAAGAGCGAGAAGCACGAGGCCGCCGAGCGGTTCTAAGAACACAGCAAAACGCGCACGCTAACGAGGACGAGCCGCCGACGCGGCTCGTCCTCGTTTTGCAGGCAAAGCGCACAAAGCGAGCTGCCTTTCCCACCTCAAATGCGCATCATATTGCTCATCGTAATATGCGCACGATAATGCGCATCGATGTCGCGCAAGGGTCCGACGATACCCTCATTCGGATCGAAGCCATCGCGGCTTGCAGCAACAGCGGGCTGCTCAGGTCCTACTCTCCCCTGCCAGCCTGCCCGATGTTGAAGCCGTCCGCCAGCGCGCTGGGCGCGAGCAGCACGCCCTTCGAGTCCTTCGCGCCCTCGTAGGCCAGGTTCATGGCGCGCAGCTTCATGGCGCGGAGGTTGCGGTCGTACACCTCGGCGGCCTCCACGAACATCTCGGAGATATCCTTCTCCACTTCGGCCAGGATGATGCGGGCGTTGCGCTCGCGCTCGGCCTGGGCCTCCTTCGACAGCGCGTCCTGCAGCTCCTTGGGGATCATGATGTCGCGGATCTCCACCGAGATAACCGTCACGCCCCACTGCTCGCACTTCTTGCCGAGGATATCCTCGAGGTCGCGGTCGATCTGCTTACGGCGGCGAGATATGTCGGCCAGGTTGAGCTGGCCTATCACGTCGCGCATGGCCGTCTGGGCCGAGCGAAGCACGGCCTTCGGGTAGTTCTCCACCTCCAGGCACGCCTTCTCGGCGTCCCACACCATCCAGAACAGGATGGCGTCCACGTCCACGGGGACGAGGTCGGCCGTGAGCGCCGCCTCGGCGGAGAACGAGGCCGTGGTGATGCGCTGGTCCACGTGGATGGCCGTGTACTCCGCGAACGGGATGCAGCAGTACAGCCCTGGGCCGGCTATGCGGTTGAACTTGCCGAAGCGCAGGATGGCCACGCGCTCCCAATGGGGCGCCACCCGCACCGACGTGGCCAGCACGAACCCTGCCACCACAGATGCGGCGATGGTCAGCGGCGACACCCATGCGAGCGTCGCGAAGAGCACCGCGAGGAACCCTGCGGCGAACATAGCCAGAAAGAACAGGTAAACGCCTCCGCGGGAGGCGTCGTTGGCCTCGAGCTCGGTCTCGGCCACCTTGCGGGAGGCGTCAGCCTCTGCTTCGCCCTTCGACCGCCTGAACAAACCCATCGCTGCTCCCCTCGAACGTCTTGCTATTCGGCTGCCGCCGCCAGCCTTCGCTGCAGCACGTCGGCTATATCGTGACGCGGAACGCCCAGCTCCCTGCACTGGCGTATGAACTCGTCGGTCAGAAAATCAACTTCGGTCTTGGCCTCTTCTGCCTGGGCGGGCCCTTGGTCTGCCACGAACGTGCCCTTGCCGCGTTTTGAAACGATGTAGCCGTCACGCTCGATATCCTGGTACACTTTGCTTACCGTGTTGTAGTTGATGCCCAGGTCAACGGCTAGCTCGCGCACCGTCGGCAGCTTGTCGCCCGCCTGGAACCTGCCCGAGGCAATCAGATAGATCAGGCGATTGCGCAACTGGAGCCACAGCGGGATACCGCTGTCGCTGTCGATGGTAATCTGCACGGTTTGGTTGGCGGCACTCACGTCTGGAAGGTCACGCTTTCTTTATCTGATGAAGATGCTGACCCATCATACCATGCTTCAAAATGCCTTGCAGCCGGCCGGGAGGGAGGAAGCCAGCTGCACGGTTTTCAGAAACGGGGACGAGCCCCGTGCCTGCCCCGCTCGGGAGGCAGGCGATTGATGGGCTACAGGGACAGGGAGTCCTTCTCAAGGGCTAGGAACTCTCGGAGGGTCTGGGCCAAGCCACGGAAAAAGCCCGTGCGCGCCTGGCGCTCCACGTCGTCGCAGAACTGCGGGGCCCATACAAGCAGATGCTCGGACAAAAACGCCTTCTGCGCTCCGACCGCGGAGCCTGCGGCCGCAGCGTCGACAGCCTGCAACGCAGCAGCCTCCTTTCTGCACAAGCACGCCATGAATTCCAATTCGAAGCCGATATGGTCCTCGGGCAGGTTGATCTGCGCAGAGCGGCGGAAGCCTTCTGCCTGGTAGAGCGCAACCACTTGGTCTCGCGATTCCTGCATCATGATGCGCTTCGAGCTGGTGTACACCGATTCGTACGGGCTCACCGGGTTAGCCGACATGCCCAGGAACAGAGCCGAGAAATCGGCAACGACGTCCCTGCGAGCGGCAACCAGGCCATCGGGGGACAACTCGGCTGCGAATTTGGACAGCTCTCCTTCCAGAGAAGGGGGTTGGGCAGCCAGTTGCCCCAAAAACTCGACGGTCACCTCCTCTAGAAACGCATGGGACAGAAACGTGTACGTCAGCGCCCTTGCCTCGGCTTCAGTGTGCGCATTGCGCGAATCCATGGCCCGCCTCCCTTATTCTCAAAACTTGCTTTACCTACAGGTAGAACAGTACTCCCTGAACCGCTTGCAGCGCATCCGGGCTCACGAGGGCAGCATGAACCCCCGCCGCCAAGATCACGAACCGCAGCGTGAATCCTCCGATGAGCGCGCAGGTGGCACCCCCCACCGGAATTGCCGGGGGAAGATGCTTGTCCGACTTGCGCGAAGCGACCACCTGCACCAGGGCCAGGGCGAACGGGCCGGCAAGGCCCACGACCACCACGAGCGCCCAGAACTGGATGCTTAGCGCGCCCCCCGTCAGAATACCCGCCGAAACCGCCGCGCCGCCGCCTGCTTGCTGCATCATAACCAAGAATGCAGCCAAAACAGCAGCCTCCAAAACCACCAACGCCATGACCGTCTTCTCAAACACCGACTGCACACGCTCGACACCTTGGTCTCTTTCAACCACCGCAGCGACGATCGAGACCGCCGCCAAGCCGGTATCCAGCGCAGACACGGTGAACAGGACCGGAAGCAACCATGTGTTCCACAGAGGAATGGCCGGCGCCGAACCCAGCAGGATACCGGTATACACCGCAACGGCAAGTGCCAGCGGAATGCCAACGATAGCCAGCACTTTGTTGATAGCACCGCGTGCCTGCCCCAACGGCTTGCACAGCTTACCCAGCCAATCGGCGATCTTGTCGGTAGTGAACAGCGCGCTCAAGCCCACCACCATGAACGTTGCCAGCAAAAGCCACGCGCCGATAGCCATCCAGGACGAGAAGTTTATGAAGCTCTTGAACAGAATCATCGCTTGCAGGGGCTTCGACACTTCAGAAACCAGGGCCACGAGGCCTATTGCCAGCGCCGCCACAACTATCCACACGCCGCCGGTCACGGTCTTTTTGAACTTGTCCGGTTTCGCCAAGCGCAGGATGGACACCGTTACGTACGCCCCCGCGCCCAAGCCACCGAGGAACAGGTATATCGCCGGCAGCCAACCCCATGTCGTCTGCAACTCAACCATGAGCGAACCTCCTTTCCATCATTTCCGTCGGGGCGCCGCTGCCACGCGGGCGCGGCGCCCCGACCACGAGTTGTCACGACACGATAGACGACAGGGCAACCTCGCTGTTCGCCATCTGGGTTACTTTCGTTTCGGCCGCCAACGCGGACATCTCTTCCAATGTCCCGAAGTGCAGCGCCTTGGTGGGGCACGTGGCCACGCAGTGCGGGGTGTCGCCCGGCGTCACGCCATTGCCGATGCAGCAGTCGCACTTGTCCATGCCCTGGTCGTTGTACTGCGGGACGCCGAACGGACAGGCGAAAAAGCAGTAGCGGCAACCGATGCACTTTTCCTTGTCGACCACCATGATGCCATCCTCGCGCTTCGTGATAGCCCCGGCAGGGCACACGGCAGCACAGGCAGGTTCGGCGCAATGCATGCAGGACATCGACACAAACGTGCGCTTCACGTTCGGAAACGTGCCACTCGTAACCTCATGCACCTTGCGACGGGCGATCGTACCCGCCTCGATGCCATTCCACTGCTTGCAGGCGATCTCGCACGCCCAGCATTTGATGCAGCGGTCGGAATCCATGTAGAAGCCGTATTGCGCAGCCATTATTCATTGCCCCCTTCGTACTTGCTGATCTTGACGAGCGCCTGCTTGCCCATGGAGGACGTGAACGGATCGAAGTTCTCCGGGGTGGCATCGTACAAAGCGTTCGCCTCCCCCCCTCCGTCGAGGAAGCCGTAGCCTTCAAGACCCAGCTCTTCGCACGACTGCCACCAGCCGCGCTTCGCCATGAGCACGTCAGGCGCGATGCCCTCGAAATACTCGGCAGTCAAGCGAATCCATCCATGCGGCGATTCGATCTTCATCCAGTCGCCATCGGCGATGCCATACTTCTTTGCCGTTGCCGGGTTGATCTTGCACCACGGGTACTTCTGCAACTCGCGCACATAGGGAAGGTCGCAATAGTAGCCATGGTTGCACAGGCGATAGGCGTGCACATCGGAGAAGACAAGCGGGAATTCCGCCGCAATATCAGGCGTGCCCGCTATGTTCTCGACAGGACCGCGGTATTCGGGCAGATAAGGAACGGTGCCCTTGTCCAGCGTATCGGGCTTGCCGCCGATCAGCTCGTTGTAGCACTGCACCTTGTTGTTCGGCAGCGTGGCGAACATGTTGGCGTAATCCCGATACGGCGGATCGCTGGGCTTAGCGCCGTCAGTGCGCTCGACGAAAATCCAGCCCTTCTCCCGCAGTTCTTCAAGCGATATGCCCGACGGCTCAAGCTGATCGCGCAGGTTCTGGTCGAAGTCTCCGTTCCAGAAATCCTCACCATAGCCCATCTTTACGGCCAGGTCGCAGTAGAACCGCCAGTCTGAACGACCCTCGCCGATAGGCTCGATGACGCCCTGGTTGATGCCGATGCCGGTTCCGTTCGCCATGTTCTTCACGCGGAACTGATCGCTGGTCTCGTAGTTCGTGAGCGCCGGGAGCACCACGTCGGCATAGTCGCACGAGGTGTTCCACGTTGTGTCCATGACCAGGAAGAAATCGATTTTCTTCAGCGCCTCGGCAACTTTTTTGGGCTGGCGCGTCGCGGAAAGCGGGTTGGTGGACTGGGCGAGCAGGAAACGGATAGGATAAGGCTCCTCCGTCAAGATGCTCATGATTCCCTTGAAGTAAGCGCTGGTCAAACCGCAGTGCCAGGAGTGGGGACCCTGATACCAGCGCGGGATCTCAGGCGCAACCAACTTGCTGGAACCGGGAGACCATCCGTTGGCCTTGTCCTCTTCCGTTTCTACCTGACGATCAGACAGACGGTCGAACGGATTCGTCTTGATAAGCGGCGGGGGCAGCACCTTGCCCTTGTTTCCGCCGCCCGGAATGCCCATATTGCCCGTGATGGCCTCGATGGAGCAGATTGCCTGGATGGTGGCGGTACCGTCGCTGGCCTGGTCCCCCACGCCGTTGCCGAAGCCAATGCCCATGGGCTTTACGGTACCCATCATGCGAGCAACCTGGTAGATCTGCTCCTCGGGAACGCCGGTGATGGGTGAAGCCCACGAAGGCGGGAACTGCTTGACATGCTCCACCAGCTTGTCGAACCCGTTTACCCAGTTCGCGCAGAAATCATGGTCGTACATGTCCTCGTCGATGATGACATGCAGGATGGCCAACGCGAGTGCGCAGTCGGTGGCGGGGCGCACCGGCACCCACACATCGGCCTTCGACGCAAGCGGATCCATCATCGGGCGGATGTCAATCAGCTTCATGCCGTTTTTCTGCCAGTTCTCAATACGGTTGAAGGGGCCGCCCTGGTTGCATGCGGAGTTCTCAAGGTTCTGACCCCAGCTGACATACAGCTTCGTTTTATTCATTTCACCAGGGGCTATGGGCGTGACAGAGGTAAGGTTCTTACCGCCCACGGTAACCTGCGCAGCCCACGTGCGCTGCGTCATGCAGATGGCGCTGTGCATGTAGTTCGGGCTGCCGTGCACGTTCAGGAAGCGCTGGGCAATGGTGCCCTGCACGGCAAATTCCTGCGGAGAGAGGGCCGCGTAGCACTCGGGACCGTACTTCTCTGAAAGCTCTTTCAGGTTCGTCGCCACAATGTCGAGAGCCTCGTCCCACGTGCAGCGCTCGAACTTGCCCTCGCCCTTCTCGCCCGTGCGCTTCATGGGATAGAGAATGCGCAAGGGAGAGTACGGAACCTGCATGGCGGCATTGGCCTTCGAGCACAGCGACTTGCTGCCCACGCCCCAGTTGTTGCCTGCTTCGGGATTACCTTCCACGTTGACGAATTTTCCGTCTTTCACGTAGCACAGCGTAGAGCAAATGGTCTTGGCCGGGCCGCACATCTGGCACCACGCATGGCGAACCTGCACATCACCCGATTCGACACCGGCGCTGCCAGCCGGAGCCTTCTCGAGCGTTTCCTGAGAAGCGCAGCCGGCGAGCGCCGCCATGGCGCCGAGCGCAGCGGTTCCCTGCAGGAACGCGCGCCTCGTGAGCTTGCCTTTCTCTGTCATGCTTTTCCTCCTCTTGTCTTTCTGTTAGCCCGTCTCATCCGACGAGGACGTACCCTATGCAGATCGAGGTTAAAACACGGCTCCGCCCGCACCCGGCCGCATTTCTCTTGCGGCGGGCATGCTTTCAGCATGTCCTTGTGCGCCAACATCGACCTCTTCGGCCGTCCAGGATGCCAGGACGAATATAGTATTGTTCCGTGATTACCTGCGAACGGTGAAACCTGAAAGCTATCGAAGCACTCTCATAAGACCAACTCCCCCGAGCCCTCCCCCGGCTCACCTAGTTGTCTGATTGAACTATTGTCATAGTACCATAGTTTAATGGTTTTATTAAGGAGTCGTGCTATCCTATTTTGAGAATAAATACAGGCAGAATCATGTAATGCCCGATCGGATGAGGCGAATTATGGAAGAGGGCAGAGAAAAACCCGGGGCCGCGTCCAAACCGCCCCGGATTAAGTAAATAACCGGCAAACGCCCCGAGCGCAGGCCGTACTCTTCCCCTACTGCGGCTCTACGTCGATGGGAGCGTTCTTCGCGGCCGCGCGCTCGCTCTTGCGTCCGCGCCACCAGCGCGACAGGCTGTGCGCAAGCCATTCCACCAGCGGGATGGTGAGGAACGCCACCCACGCGGGGTGCGGCTGGTTCAACACGAACGCCATGTAGCAGAACCACGCCGTGACGGGGATGGGGGTACGCGCCCTCCACGAGCGGCGCGATGCGGCGGCGGCCGATGGCGTGGCCCACCATATAGTACACGGGGATGGTCAGGAACAGGAACAGCCCCATGTCCCATGCGCCGTTCAAGATGCCCAGCAGCAGGTACACCACGATTATCACCAGCGGATAGGGAAACTTCACCCACTCCTTCTCGAACGCGCGCAGGTAGTGCTTGCGCACGGGGATGGTGCGGCCCACCTCCGGGCCATACTTGGCCTTCGCGTCGTCGAGCGTGTCGAAGCGCTCGCCGTTCACCGTGTAGCCGCAGGGCTCGTTCCAGCGTTCTTCGTGGATGTGTCCGTAGCCGTAGCGCTCGTGAGCGTCGCGCCAGCTGTCGAAGTGCTCGCCGTTGATGACCACGCCGTCGACGTCGATGACCACCTGGCTGCCGTCGTCGTCCTCAAGCGTGCAGCGGCTGCCGGGCTTCTTCGCGTCAGCGCCGGGTTCGGCGGCGCCCCCCTCGCACGCGCCCTGCACGTCCGCGGAGGACCCCTCCTTCACATGGATGCCGTCCCAACCCACATGCACCTCGTCGCCCTTCTTGGAGTCTTTCACGTGCACGCCGTCGCGCCACGAAACGTGAACGTAGTCGTCGCCGTCGAGCACGTGGATGCCGCCCAGCCCGATGCGCACCTTCGACTCCTTGCCGTCGGCGGGCCCCGGCTCCGGAGCATCCGCGCCGCCCGCTCCCCCCTCGGCGGAGGTCGACGTTTCCGGGCCGCCCTCTCCCGCCGACGGGGCAGCACACGCAGCAGTTCCCGGCGTCGGCTTCGGCGCGCCGGTGGCCGCCGCGCGCTCGGCGGCGCGGTCGACGGCCTCGAACGCCACGTCGTCGCGCATCTCGTCGTCCACATACAAAAGCTCGTCGAGAGACACGCCGTAGAGCTGCGCGAGTGCGATGAGGTTGTCGGTGTCGGGCGACGACTCCGAGCGCTCCCACTTCGACACGGCCTGGCGCGACACGCCCAGCTTCTCCGCGAGCGCTTCCTGCGACAGTCCTGATTGCTTGCGACGCGCCGACAGGCGCTGGACGATCTCGACGTTCATGGTTCCGAACCCTTTCTCGTTTCATTCATCATAGCGTACTCAAAAGGGTACGGTTGCGGGAATCACCGCGCGACCGCTTCCAGTTGGAATTTTCCGCAATTATTGGTTGCGGGCTATCTGATCTGGTTAAATGCAGGCTAGAAACAGGGAGGGCGCTCTTTACTTCTTCCGCGCGATGTCCACGACCACCCAGAGGGACAGGATCGCGGCGCCCAGGTACCCGAAGAACGCGAGCACCGGCACGCCCAGCAGGCGCGGCTCCATGCTCGAGAGCGACAGCATGCTCGAACCGATGAACAGCCCTGCGATGATGATGCCGATGGTCAGCCGGTTCACGATCTTGCCCAGGTGCGAGAGGGGCGCCTCGCTGCCCAGCACCTCGGTGTTCACCTTCAGCTGGCCGCGCGTGAGCATCTTCAGCGCCTCGCCGGAGTACTGGGCCGCGTCCATCGAGCCGCGCGCTGACGAGCGCAGCGCCAGCGCCAGGTCCTCCATGGCCCCCGCCAGCTCCTCGGCCGGGTCCTTCGTGCGCTGGATGTGCGCGTTGATGATGGACACCACGTTCTCGTTCGGGATGAACGGCAGGATGGTGCCCTCCAGCGTCACCAGGCCGCGCGACACGCTCGTGATGGACGACGGCAGCGTGACCTTGCACGAGCGCGTGAGCATGAGGATGTCGTTCAGGAACGCCCCGATGTCGATATCGGCCACATCGCACGAGCCGTAATCGTTCAATAGCAGGTCGAGGTCAGCCAAAAAGCGCGTATGGTCGATAAC
>ERZ773183.2132-NODE-2132-length-14158-cov-4.897823_pt1 | contig 14158 bp, 11 predicted proteins | sample MGYA00580532_ERZ773183 | MGnify/ENA primary metagenome ERZ773183 (study PRJEB29015, sample SAMEA2737791) | human gut metagenome | biome: human gut; feature: human-associated habitat; material: faeces | place: China | collected 2012 ... | reverse complement strand
GCCGGGGATCATTTCCGGTTTTCTTCTGGCATTCACAATGTCACTGGATGATTTTGTGATCACACATTTTACAAAAGGACCGGGGGTGGATACTCTTTCCACCAAGATCTACAGTGAAGTGCGAAAAGGAATCAAACCGGAAATGTATGCACTGTCCACAATCATGTTTATGACAGTACTTGTCCTGCTGTTTTTGATCAACTTTACACCCAAGCAGAAGAATTCTTCCCCATCAGCCGCTTCTAAGCGCAGAAGACATCAGAGCATCAGCCACATCATCTTCAAGCGCGCAGTACCGGCTGCCATGATCCTTGTTATTGCCGCCGGCGGATTTTATTACGGTTCCAAAAACGGAGTGACCGGCGGAGACAATCAGCTGATCGTATACAACTGGGGCGAATATTTAGATCCGGACGTGATCCCGATGTTTGAAAAGGAAACCGGTATCCAGGTCGTTTATGAAGAATACGAGACAAATGAAATCATGTATCCGAAAGTGCAGTCCGGCGCCATCGCTTATGACGTGGTCTGTCCTTCCGACTATATGATCCAGCGTATGATCGAAAATGATCTGCTTGCCAAGATCAATTTTGACAATATTCCGAATATCAAATACATCGGCGACACTTATCTGGAACAGTCCCGCCAGTTTGACCCGGACAACCTCTACTCTGTCCCTTACTGTTGGGGAACTGTCGGTATCTTATACAACAAGACAATGGTAGATGAACCAATCGACAGCTGGTCCGTACTGTGGGATGAAAAATATAAAGACAACATTTTGATGCAGGACAGTGTTCGTGATGCATTTGCAGTGGCATTAAAATACATCGGCGCCTCGCTCAACTCCACGGATTTAAATGAACTGGAGGAAGCAAAGCAGCTTCTCATTGATCAGAAACCTCTTGTGCAGGCATATGTTATTGATCAGGTGCGTGACAAAATGATCGGAAACGAAGCCGCCATCGGTGTCATTTATTCGGGAGAAGCCATCTATACACAGGCAGAGAATCCAAATCTGGAGTACGTAATTCCAAAAGAAGGATCGAATCTCTGGATTGATTCCTGGGTAATTCCGAAAAATGCACAGCACAAAGAAAATGCAGAAAAATTTATCAACTTCCTCTGCCGGCCTGATATTGCCAAAATGAACTTCGACTACATTACCTACTCCACTCCGAATACCGGAGCACGAGAACTCATCGAAGATCCGGCCATCCGCAACAGCAAGATTGCGTTTCCGGAACCGGAAGATCTTGTCAACTGCGAAACATTCCGTTTCCTCGGGGACAAATACGATGCAATCTACAACCAATTGTGGCGGGAAGTAAAATCCAAATAGTATCCCCCTCCGGGCATCCCGTAATGCATGCCTGCGACGGGCGGACTTACGTCCGATAAATAAAAATGAGCGTGTTCCAAACCATGTGGTAAACACGCTCATTTTATCTTATCTTTTATTTTCTCGTATCAATAAATCCTTCACCGAACACTTCACTTGTCTCTGTCAGCATCACAAATGCATCCGGATCCACCTCATGTGCAGCACTTCTGACGGAGTACGCCTGAGAACTGGAGCAGGCACAGAGCAGCACATCCTTTTCCTCTTTTGTATAGGTTCCGATCGCCCGGATTGCTGTGGAACCTCTTCCGCTGATCTGATCGATCTTTTTAGAGACCTCTTCCGCCTTTGTCGTAATGATCAGGATCAGTTTACCGGCTCCCATGCCATACATGATCTTATCGATCACGACAGATGTCACAAATGCCGAGATCAGACCATAGAGAACTGCGTCCACATTTCCAAATACCGGCCATCCAAGCAGAATGATCAAAAGATCGATCGCCATGGTTACAAATCCGATTGACAAATGCGGCTTGACTGCTTTGATCGACATAGTCAGAAAATCGGTACCGCCGGAGGAGGATCCCCGCATATAGAACAACGCAAGCGCTGCTCCCAGGCAGACACCGGAAAACAGTGCCGCCATAAACGGCTCTCCTGTATAAGGCTTTGTATACGGAAAAATAAGATCCAGAAATATCGTACAAACAATCATGGTTCTTGCTGATTTGAACATAAACCTTCGTCCTACCAGCTTAAAACTCAAAATGATAAGCGGAATATTCAGAGCAAGGGTTGTAATACCAATCGGAAATCTCCATAAATGATTCATGATCAGCGCCAGACCGGATAATCCGCCCGGTGCAAAATCTGCCGTTTTTGCAAACGTATAAATCCCAAGGGCATATAATACACTTCCCACAATATCATAAGAAATATCCAGTACAAGCTCTTTTCCATTGATCTTTTTACGCTTCTGTCCCATGTCTCTTCCCTTCTTTTCTCTTATACCGGGAAGCACCCTCCTCCGATAAATTCTCTGAGCAGCGAATTTGCCGGAACATAGTCACTTCCGATTCCGATAAAATAGTCAAAAAATTTCAAAAGTCTTTTCGCCTCAAGATATTCCGGTGAATCCTTTTCCACTCCGAACAAAAGAGGCTCCACATACTGTTTTAAAACAGCCAGTTCATACAACAGGGAAGAATTAAACATCACATCCGCTTCTTCCTGATACGGAAAAATATTCTCTTCCTCCCCTCTTCTGACTGACGACCACATTGCAAGCGTTTTCTGTGCAGAAGTTCCTCTTGTTCTGGCATCCCGCACCAGCCGCCGGATCAGTCTTCCGTCTGTAGAAGGAATCCGGTTGTGCTCATCAATATTCAACTGTGTCAGAGCACTGATGTAAATCTTAAACTTCCGGTCTGATGAAAGCTGACGGGAAAGCTCCGGATTCAAACAGTGAATTCCTTCGATCACAAGAATATCCTGTTCCTTCAGCTGTGTCGGAGTCGTGTCATAGCTCCTGCTTCCTTTCTTAAAATCAAAGATTGGAAGATGCACCGCCTCTCCGGCTAAAAGTGCCTGCATATCCTTATTGAACTGCTCGATGTCAATGGCCTCCAGACATTCAAAATTATAATTGCCATCCTCATCCCGGGGTGTTTTTTCCCGATCCACAAAATAATTGTCCACTGCGATCGGATGCGGTCTCATTCCCTGCGTCCGAAGCTGAATGGAGAGCCTGTGCGAAAACGTTGTTTTTCCGGATGAAGACGGTCCTGCGATCATCACCAGCTTTGTTTCCGGCTTCGCGGCAATCTGCGCGGCGATCTGTGCGATCTGCCGTTCCTGATAAGCCTCCTGCACAAGTACGATCTCACGCATATCATATTTTGTAACCATGTCATTAAGTGCTCCGACTGTCTCAATATTCTGAAGATCGCCCCACTGCACACTGCTCTTTAATACCTGAAACAGCTTTTCACGCGGTTCAAAGGCCGGGACTACATCCGGTTCCTTTCGGAACGGCATCTGGAGTACAAATCCTTCATCATACAGATGCAGCGCAAAATTCTTTAAATACCCGGAATCCGGCACCATATATCCATAGTAATAATCCTCAAACTCATTCATCCGGTAGATATTTACCTTGGAAACCCTCCGGTATCCAAACAGCCTTTCCTTGTCATACATCCCGTGTCTGCCAAAAAGCTCTACTGCATCCGATGTATGCACAGAACGCTTCTCGATCGGAATTTGGGCTTCTGCAAGTTCATGCATCCTTGCATCAATCTGATCCAGAAACTTCTGATCCAGAACGACATCTCCGTCAATTGTACAGTAATACCCATTGCTGACGGAAAAATGGATCTTCACATTGCGGATCTTGTCATGTCCTCCGACATCATGAACTGCTTTGACAAGCATAAAACAGAGACTTCGACGATAAGTCTCATAACCGATCGGGTCTTTCACTGTCACAAATTCGATTTTACAATCCTGCTTTAATCGTTTGTTCAATTCCTGAAGACGTGTCCCGTCCACCAATGCCAGTACAATTTTGGCCGGGTATTCTTCCTGAAATTCTTCTGCGATCTTCTTGTAGGCAATTCCTCTCTCGTAACACTTTACCTTGTCCCCTGTCTGAACGGTACAAAATTCTTTCTCCATAAGCCTGCCCTCCCGTCTGGAATCTTACAATACCTGAAACGGATGCACGACCGGTGCGGTGATGATTTTAGCTGCAGGAAGTCTCTCTTCCAGAAACCGTTTCATATCTTCCATAAAAATATACTCTGTCCCATAATGTCCCGCATCAATCACCGAAACGCCCTGTGCCGCCGCATCCAGACCTTCATGGTGTCCGATATCTCCGGTTACAAGAACATCCGCTCCTTTTGAGACAGCCGGAGCAATGGCACTTTTCCCGGATCCCGGAGAAACCGCAAGTCTTTTTACCGGCTGCTTCATATCTCCAAACACCTTGACCGATCCCAGTTTTAATTTATGCTTCACATAAACACAGCATTCTTCCAGTGTCATCTCTTTTGGAAGGGATCCCACTCTTCCGATCCCCTCTTCTTTTGTCTGTGTATTCATGGTCACATCCAGCACTTCGGTATCTGTCAGTCCCAGAATCTGTCCGGAAAGCTCTGCCATGCCAAGCACATCATAATTGGTATGCATTGCATAACAGGAAATATCACTGCGGATCAGCTTTAACAGCCTGCGGCCGATAAAATCTTCATCCGTAATATGCTTAAGCGGCGAAAAAATCAGCGGATGATGGGTAATGAGCATGTCCGCTTCCTGCGCAATCGCCTCCTCAATGACCGCATCTGTTGCATCCAGCGCCAGATAAATCCGGCGGACTTCTTTTTCACTTCTTCCCGCCTGCAGCCCTACATTGTCAAATCCCAGAGCAGCACTCTTGGGATATGTACCCTCAATCATTGCCATAATGTCTTTACACTGCATAATACTTCAGTCCTTTCCTGATGCAGACAAGCTCCTCTTTGAGTTCTGCCTGTCTCTTTGCGATATGTTCCCCTCTCTGATGATCCAGTTTTTCCAGAATCTCTGCTTTTAACTGTTCTTCTCTCTTTAAATACTGTTCCAGTATGGGGTGGCGCATCTCCAAAAGTAATTTTCCGTATCGAAGCTGGGTTTCATCCCACTTCTCTCTTTCGCTTTCCTTTGAAGGAACCACACGCATCATTGGATAATACTTTCCTTCATCCAGTACCATCTCTTCCTGCACGATCTGATAACCGTTCTGCTGAAGAAATTCCCGCACTTTTGCAATTTCCGACTGTGGCTGCAAAATACACTCTTGTAATGTCTCTGCCACAGCCTGTCCCTCTGTCAGAATCCTCATCACAAGTCCGCCGCCCATACCCGCGATAATGACGGCTTCCACTTCTCCCGGAGACAGTTTTTCCAGGCCATCGGATCTGCGCATCTTGATCTGCTCTTTTAATCCGGCTTCTTTTACATGCTCTTCTGCCCGGATCAGCGGACCTTCGTTCACATCCATTGCAAACGCTTTTTTTACTTTTTTATGCTCTGTCAGATAAATCGGAATATAGGCGTGATCCGTTCCGATATCTGCCACACACTCCCTGACTGTCACAAGGTCAGCCACTGCCTGCAGTCTTTTTGATAATTCATTCCTCATATCTTAGTCCAGATAGTCTCTCAGTTTGCGGCTGCGGCTTGGATGACGCAGCTTCCGGAGTGCTTTTGCCTCAATCTGGCGGATACGTTCACGGGTAACATCAAATTCTTTTCCAACTTCCTCCAGCGTTCTGGCACGTCCGTCGTTCATTCCGAAACGAAGACGAAGCACTTTTTGCTCTCTTTCTGTGAGTGTATCCAGCACTTCATCAAGCTGCTCTTTGAGCAGTGTCTGCGCTGCTGCCTCTGCCGGCACCGGTACGTTATCGTCCTGGATAAAATCTCCCAGATGACTGTCTTCTTCCTCACCAATTGGTGTCTCCAAAGATACCGGCTCCTGGGAAATCTTCAAAATCTCACGCACACGTTCTACCGGCATATCCAGTTCTTTTGCGATCTCTTCCGGCAGCGGCTCTCTTCCGAGCTCCTGCAGAAGCTGTCTGGACACACGGATCAGTTTGTTGATCGTCTCCACCATATGCACCGGAATACGAATCGTTCTCGCCTGATCTGCGATTGCTCTTGTGATTGCCTGACGGATCCACCAGGTAGCATACGTACTGAATTTATATCCTTTGTGATAATCAAATTTTTCCACTGCTTTGATCAGTCCTAAATTTCCCTCCTGGATCAGATCCAGAAACAGCATTCCGCGTCCTACATAACGTTTTGCAATGCTGACCACAAGACGAAGGTTCGCTTCTGCAAGCTCTTTCTTTGCATCTTCATCTCCTTCCTCCATTCTCTGCGCCAGCTCAATCTCTCTGTCTGCACTTAAAAGCGGAACTTTTCCGATCTCTTTTAAATACATTCTGACCGGATCTTCAATGCTGACACCGTCCGGAACTGACAGGTCAATATTCTCCATATCTACATCATCCGCTTCTTCTGCCATGATCACGTCCATGTCTACGTCCAGATCATCGTCACTGCTGATACGCAATACATCAATATTGTTGGCTTCCAGATACTCAAATACCTTTTCCATCTGTTCTGCTTCCAGTTCCATATCCGCAAAAAAGTCATTGATCTCCTGGATCTCCAGTATACTTTTCTTTTTCTTTCCCTGTGCTACCAGTTCTCTGAGTCTTTCCGTAAACTTCTGAATGTTTTCTTCCATGTGTCCATCCTTCCTCTGTCTGCAGCAAACGCAGACTGTCTTGTTTTATTTTATCCTTATTCAATAGAAATATGCAGTTTCTTCAAGTCATCCAGTTTTCGCTTTTCCTCCATCAGCTTCTGAAGTCCGATGATATCTGTCGGCTCCAGATGCATGGTCCTGTAATCGATACTGTGTGTCTTGACTTTTACGATTGTCTCCTGCAGTGCTTTTTCCCGTTCCTCTTTAGTCGTCAGCTTCTGGATCTTCGTATGAAACAACGAAGCTGCTTCCCGGTGTTCTTCTTCCTTTGTAAAATGATTCAGAATCTTGGCGGGATTTAATTCTCCTTCCTCATACTGGTGATATAAAAATTCTGCCACTGTATGGTACAGAGGTTCCGGAAAATCCTCCGGACTGATATACTTCTGAATGATTCCAAACAGTCTTCTGTCCTCGATCATCCAGGTAAGCAGAATTTTCTGGGAAATCTTCACCCCGTCTTCTTTCGGCTTCTCGCTGCCTGTGGCCTGCTTCGGACGCTCCACCGGCTTTGCCATTCCTTCTCTCACCGCCGTCTTTGCCACCAGTTTTTGCAGGCTCTCAACTGTGGCCCGATATGTACCCGCAACCGCTTCAATATAATTGTTCCGCTCCAGTTCATCCTCAAAGCCGATCAGACGCCTTGCAGCCTCCTGGAAAAATGCAGTCTTTCCTTCCGGAGAATTCATATCATACTCTTTCTCCAGCATCTCCAGTCCGAACATAAATCCGTTTCTCGCATTTCCGATCCTGCGTTCAAATTCCTCAGCGCCCAGATTCTTGATAAATTCATCCGGATCCTTATATGGATCCATCCGGATCACCTTTGCAGTGATCCCGGCCTCCTTCAAGATCGGAACTGCCCGAAGCGCCGCTCTCGTCCCTGCCTCATCGCTGTCATAGGTCAGATATACTTCCTGAACATACCGCTTGATCAATGCCGCATGCCCGGTTGTCAATGCAGTTCCCAGTGACGCCACTGCATTGGTAAATCCCGCCTGATGCAGCGCGATCACATCCATATAGCCCTCACACACCAGAAAATACGGCTTTCTTGATGTGCGCGCCCGGTTCAGTCCGTACAGATTACGGCTCTTGTCAAAGATCTCTGTCTCCGGTGAATTCAGATACTTTGGCTTTGCGTCTCCCATCACACGCCCGCCAAATCCGATGACCCGGTTGTTCACATCCATGATCGGGAACATCACCCGATTCCAGAATTTGTCATAAACACCATTTTTCTCATCGGTATTGATCAGTCCCGCCTGACGGATCAGATCTTCCGTATACCCCCTTTTTCTGAGGTAACGAAAGAGATCATCGCTGTACTTGCTGGAATATCCGAGACCAAATGCCTTGATCGTCTCCTCTGACAACTGCCTGCCGGTCAGATATGCGTGCGCCGTCTTTCCCTGTTCAGACTTCAGCTGCACATAAAAATACTGCGCTGCCAGCTTGTTGATCTCAAGAAGCTGTGTCTTTCTGTCTGCCCTGGCTTTTGCTTCTTTTGAATACTCCATCTCAGGGAGTACGACACCTGCCCTGTCCGCCAGAAACTTCAGTGCTTCCACAAATGAAAAATTCTCATAATCCATCAGAAATGTAAATACATTTCCTCCCGCTCCACAGCCAAAGCAGTAATACATCTGCTTTTCTCTGCTTACGGAAAAAGAGGGGGACTTTTCATTGTGAAACGGACAGAGTCCGAAATAGGAACTACCTTTTTTCTGCAGTCTCACATATCCTGAGATCACATCCACAATATCATTTTTTGTTCTTACTTCTTCGATTACTTCTTCCGAATAATACATGTCTGCCTCTTACTTCTCTTTCATTTTTGAGCATTTAAAATCCCCTACACTTATTATATTCTGCGGTCACATCTCTTTTCCTTTATTTTTTTGAAATTCTTTTTTCCAGTGCATCGATCACCGTCTCAAGCACTTTTAATCTGGCGTAATATTTATCATTTCCCTCTACCACGATCCATGGAGCATATTCTGTGGAAGTCCGGATCAGCATCTCATTGACCGCCTCCTCATACTGCTCCCATTTTTCACGGTTTCTCCAGTCTTCTTCTGTGATCTTCCACTGCTTTTCCGGATTTTCCTGCCGCTGTCTGAATCGCTTTTCCTGCTCTTTTTTGTCAATCTGCATCCAGAATTTCAAAACTACAGCCCCTGCGTCCGCGAGATCCTTTTCCATATCATTGATCTCCTTATATGCCCGTTTCCACTCTTCCTGCGTACAAAACCCTTCGATCCGCTCTACCATCACCCTGCCGTACCAGGTTCTGTCAAAAATTGCGATATGCCCGTCCTTTGGCATGTTTTTCCAGAATCTCCAGAGATAATGATGTGCTTTCTCCAGATCATTCGGCGCCGCTGTAGGATTCACCACATATCCCCTGGCATCCATCTTTTCTGTCAGCCGCTTGATCGCTCCTCCTTTTCCGGCAGCATCCCAGCCTTCAAACCCGATTACCACCGGAATGCGCTTCTGATACAGCTCTCCATGCAGCTTCTCGATCTTTTTCTGATATTCTTTGAGCTTTTTCCGATACGTTTTTCTGTCACAACACAAACTTAAGTCCACTTTTGCCAGCACAGATTCCTGAAACCCTTTTGTTGCTCCATCTATCAGACTTCTATTCTCAGACGCCTCTTTTTCCGCTTCCCGGATCACCTCTGCCGCCGTCTCCCTTGCAATCTCCCTGCGCCTGTTGTCAATCCCTGCTGTCAGCATCTGCGTGATCACGGTGTAGATTTTGACTGTTGCATAGCGTCTGTCTGTAGCCTCCACAATCGTCCAGGGGGCATATTCCGTATCTGTCCTCTGCAGCATTTCTTCTATCATTTCCTGATACTGATCATACTTTTCATTTTTCTTCAGATCTGCCTTTGTCACACGCCACGCCGTATCTTTAGACTCCATGAGTTTATCAAACCGTTTTTTCTGTTCCTTTTGATCGATATCCAAAAACAATTTAATCAGAAGTGTCCCGTCCTCCGTGATCTGTTTTTCAAAGGAACAGATGGAGCGATAGCAGTTTTCTATTTCCGATTCTCGCATCTTCTTTTCAAACCGGTCACTGAGCACCTTAATATACCAGCTTCCATCATATACTGCCATCCGGCCTCTTTGCGGTGTCTTCGTCCAAAACCGCCACAAAAAAGGGTGCATCGCTTCCTCTTTTGTCTCCTCTTTCACCGTAAATACTTCAAATCCCCTCGGATCCAGACTCTGAATCAGTTTTCCGATCTGCATTCCTTTTCCTGCGGCATCAAATCCTTCAAATACAATCATGATCGGAAGCCCCATTTCCTTACACTGTCTCTGAAGTTTTCCCATCTGCAGCTTCAAAGCAGTCATTTTTGCCTTGTATTCACTTTTTTCCATCTTCATTGTCAAATCTACTTTTTCTAACATGATTTGCCCTCCCGATCCTTTCTGTCTTAGTTTTCCCATCTGTTTCTTTTTTATCCTGAAACCAGAAAAAACCGCACGGACTTCTGTGAAATACACTGTATTTCATAAAATCCATGTGGTTTTCTTTTCGTAACGACTGGTGATCACCCTCCATGGCGATTTTGCTTAAAAAATCAGATATCTTGCGTTTCTGATTTTTGTTTCATTTCCGCCAGTACTTTTTTGAAGTTTTTTCGAAACAAGATCAACGTTGTCGCAACCGCGATCACGTCTGCGATCGGTTCTGCCAGAAACACTGCCTGTACATTGTCTTCCAGAAATACCGGCAGGATATAGATCAGCGGGATCAACACGATGATCTTTCGAAACATTGCCAAAAACGCTGAAATTTTAGAATTTCCAAACGCAATAAACGTCTGCTGACAGGCAATCTGTGCTCCCATCAGTACCACTGCCGCCATATAAATACGCATCGCCCATCTTGCAAATTCTGCCAGCTGCAAGTCATTGGTAAAGATCGTAACAAATACACCCGGAAGCAGTTCTGCTACTGCCCAGATACAGGCCGCATAAATCACTGACGACAACAACAGCAGACGGAATCCTTTTCTCACACGTTCTGGATTGTTGGCTCCAAAGTTATAACTGATGATCGGCTGTCCTCCCTGGGTCAACCCCTGCAGAGGCAGCATGGCAAACTGCATCACACTGGAAAGGATGGTCATGGCGCCTACTGCCAGGTCTCCACCATATTTTAATAAAGAAGAGTTAAAGCACAATACCAGAATACTCTCTGTAGACTGCATGATAAACGGCGCAAACCCAAGCCCGATACATGGAACCATCACATCTTTTCGAATTCTGAAATTCTCTTTTTTCAATCTCAGCACCGTATCTTTTCCAGAAAGAAAACGGATTGCCCAGACTGCGCTGATTGCCTGAGAGAGCACCGTTGCCAGAGCGGCTCCCCGCACGCCCATATGGAATCCAAAAATGAAGATCGGATCCAGCACAATATTTGTCACTGCACCGATCACGACTGTCATCATACTGATCTTAGAAAAGCCCTGTGCGGCGATAAATGCATTGAGTCCAAGTGTCAGCTGTACAAAAATCGTTCCAACCGCATAAATGTTCAGATAGCTTTCTGCATATCCCAGCGTATTTTCACTGGCGCCAAACATCATCAGTAAAGGACGCTTAAATACAAGCACCAGAGCTGTCAAAACAACAGCGGTAATCACCAGTGCAGAAAAACAGTTTCCCAGTATCTTCTCTGCACCCTCATTATCCTTTTTTCCCATCAGAATACTGGCTCTTGGTGCGCCTCCCATTCCCATCAGTGCCGCAAATGCAGAGACGATCATAATAATCGGAAAACATACACCAAGTCCGGTAAGTGCTGCCGCACCCTCTCCCGGAATATGTCCGATATACATCCTGTCCACCATATTATAAAGTGCATTGACCACCTGTGAGATAATAGAGGGCACTGCCAGTACGAACAACAAGTGTCCGATCGGCTCCTTCCCCAGATCCACCTCTTTTGACATTTTCAGTTTCATAATGATGACTCCTTCCCTTTTGCCCGTTCTTCAAATCGCGCAAAAATCTTCTCCATTGTATTGGCCATATTTGCAATATCCTCTTCAGGAATCCCCTCAAGGATCTCCTGATCGATCTTCCGCTTGATTCCTCCAAGCTGTTCGATCACAGGAAGTGCATGTTCTGTCAGCTTTAGATGCTGCACTCTCTTATCATGGTCATCTGCCACACTGATGATCATCTCCTTCCCCAGCAGCGCATCTACACTTCTGCATACAAGCGCCTTGGAAACGCCGAGACATGTACATAACTGACTGTTCGTATCGATTGAAGGATTATTTGCCAAAAACAGCAAAATTGATATTTCATTCGGAGAATATGTCTCATTTCCCAACATTCTCCCAAACTCATCTGCATACACTTTCCTGATCTTCATAAACACAGAAATCATACCTTCCACTGTCATCTCTGCGCTCATTTTTCCACCTCCATTTGTTTACTTGTAAACTTTCTATTAGTATATCACGTTTCACAGAATTGTCAATTTTATATCACACACTTTTTTCAAATTTATAGTTGACATTTCAAAAACTCTATAGTATTATACTAAAAGTGATGTGCTTCACGTAAGTTTTTCATCATAATGAGCGGAAGTGTCGGAACTGGCAGACGAGCAAGACTAAGGATCTTGTAAGCATTGCGCTTGTGTGGGTTCAAGTCCCATCTTCCGCATATTATAAAAAGGTATGATTCCATGTTCGGAATCATACCTTTTTTGTTTATAATTTTCATGTTCTTTGTTTTTAATAGTTTCAACAAACTATAACATAGGAGTTTTTCTATACTCCAGGTAACGCTACGGCTTTGCATCAACCCTTCCACGCTGCGTTAAATATCCCGTCATAAATAAAAGACTCCAGACGTTCTCTAAAGACTGATACATTTCCGGATAGATCAGCTCCTGATGAATCTCTTTTATGATTTCCCCGCCGGCAAGCAGAGTTTCAATCTCACGCTTGGTTTTAAGATTGTCGGACATTTGAATAAATTTCTTGACGGCATCATTACTGCTGGTGTTGATCCAATAGTTTTCCGGAAACACATTTACATAGTCTTTGATTTTATCACAGTGATTCAATACATCCCATGGACAATACGCTTCTACGCCACCAAACTGATACCCGTCGTACCAGCTTTTGATTTCTTCATAATGATCCTCTGTTTCATAATACTTTAGCATTTCTCTTACTTCCGTATCCGTAAAACCAAAATATTCATCATAACGTTCATCTGTATGCGCATACATCCGGTCATTACTGCAAATTTCAGACTATTGTTTGTTTTTAGTGCCTGTTCCAACAGATTACGGATTAGAAATATCATTTGCTCATAATATCCATTTTCAAACGCCTTTGCTAATGGAACATCATATTCATCAATTAAAAGAATTACTTTTAATCTATAATGCTTCTCTAATAATTTTGACAATATTTTCAGTCCACCGCAAAATACAGTTTCGCTTATATTACTGTCCAAAAGTTCTCTATATACAGATTTATCATGTTCACTCAGGTATTCACTATCTGATAGAAACTGGAATTCTTCCGCTGTTCTTTGCATAATCTGAACTGCAAAATCAAATGCATCCTCATAAGCAGCAGCATTGATTCCTTTAAGGGAAATTGAAATAACCGGATATTTCCCCATATACGCTTCACAAAGCTTTGTATCTTTTGAAATTTCCAACCCATCAAAGATACTCTTCTCTCCTTCTATGGCAAAAGGTAGTTTCCAGCCGTCAATACCTTTGTAATTCTCCTACCAGTAACCTTAGATATCCTAATCCCATAAAACAAAAGCACTTACAGTTTCCTGTAAATGCTTCTCTCATTATGCGGAAGATGGGACTTGAACCCACACGATCGCATTGATCACAAGATCCTTAGTCTTGCTCGTCTGCCAGTTCCGACACTTCCGCTTACCATAGCCTGTTTTGTTCACCACACGCTACATTTAGTATAATACTACTGATACGCAAAAATGTCAACTGATTTTTTTAAATTTTTCTAATTTTTTGAATAATTTATATTATTTCTCTTTTTCATTATAATCGGACTTTTAGAAACTGCGCAATTCCTCTTTGCAATTTCTCATCTGACAGTGTCACTTTCTTCTTCGAACAAAAAAGAGATCGACTTTTTCCATCGATCTCTCATCTTTTTTGTCTTTCTATTAAGCAAGTTTAGATTTTGCAAGCTCTGCTAATGTTGCAAATCCTTCTTTATCACTTACTGCAAGCTCAGCAAGCATTTTTCTGTTCATATCTACGCCTGCAACTTTCAGTCCGTGCATAAATTTGCTGTAAGATAATCCATTCATTCTTGCAGCTGCATTGATACGTGCGATCCAAAGCTGTCTCATCTGACGTTTGCGCTCTTTTCTTCCTGCGTAAGCAGATGTGAGAGCTCTCATTACAGACTGTTTTGCAACTCTGTACTGTTTAGAACGTGCTCCTC
>ERZ773183.2108-NODE-2108-length-14302-cov-10.978803_pt1 | contig 14302 bp, 8 predicted proteins | sample MGYA00580532_ERZ773183 | MGnify/ENA primary metagenome ERZ773183 (study PRJEB29015, sample SAMEA2737791) | human gut metagenome | biome: human gut; feature: human-associated habitat; material: faeces | place: China | collected 2012 ... | reverse complement strand
GCCTCCTCTACAGGAAGCAACAGGAATTTCTTTTGATTCTCAATCTGGACAATGCTCTGTCCGTCACCTAAATGTTTAATCACGAAAGGAGGGTTAATAGCTTGGCACGAAAAGACCGACCAAATTGTACCTATTATAAAGGTAAGGGTCCATCGCACGGTCAACAAATTGTTTTTTAAATTCATGATGTTTTTGGGTATTACATTTAATTAATAATGGGTTGCTCGGGAAAGCACTTTGCAAAGGAAGCGAATAAAAAAGAAACAGCCTGCTATTTATGTTTCATAAGCTGGTAATTTTGATACCTGCCCTTCATTTTGTTACAAATATGTCAGCATATGAAACATAAATTACAGCCTCTTGTCATAGAATTCCTTTTCTTTGCAACATCAAAACATCACTCGGGAAAGCATGTTTTGAGAGGTAATCCACAGCGATTACAAAATGAAAAGCATATTAATTAAAATCTAAAAACATGGAAGGCATAAAAAGATCGCTTCTATTTGCACTCTTTCTTATAATATGTACAATGGTTCAGGCCCAACGCCTGACGGTACAGGGAAAGGTGGTTTCCAAGACCGACGGAGAGCCTATTATCGGGGCAACCGTCATAGAGACTAACCAGACAGGCAACGGTACCATAACCAATATTGACGGTGACTTTACACTATCTGTGCCACAAGGTGTGGAACTGACTATTTCGTATATCGGCTTCAAGACAGTGAATGTGAAAGCACAAGCTGCACTGAACATCACTCTGGAAGAAGAATCCGAATTACTGCAGGAAATTGTAGTCACAGGCTATACCACTCAACGCAAAGCTGACCTGACCGGAGCGATTTCCGTAGTTAGCATGGATGAAATTGCCAAGCAAAATGAAAACAATCCGATTAAAGCATTGCAGGGACGTGTACCGGGTATGAACATCACGGCCGACGGTAATCCCAGTGGAAATGCTACAGTACGCATCCGCGGTATCGGAACTCTGAACAACAATGACCCTCTTTATATTATTGATGGTGTCCCTACCAAATCGGGCATGCACGAACTGAACGGTAATGACATCGAATCCATTCAGGTATTGAAGGACGCAGCTTCCGCTTCTATCTATGGTTCGCGTGCTGCAAACGGTGTTATCATCATCACTACAAAGAAAGGTAAAGAAGGACAGATAAAGATTAACTTCGATGCTTCTATCGCCGCTTCCATGTATACCAATAAGATGGAAGTACTGAATGCGGAAGAATATGGCCGCGCCATGTGGCAGGCTTACGTAAACGAAGGCCAGGACCCCAATACCAATGCACTGGGTTATAAGTATAGTTGGGGTTACGATGCAAACGGTTATCCTCAACTGAACAACATCAGCATGTCCAAATATCTAGATTCCGCCAATACTGTGCCGGCTGCCGATACTGACTGGTTTGACGAAACCACCCGTACAGGTATTATCCAGCAGTACAATGTATCAGTAAGCAACGGTTCAGAAAAGGGTTCTTCTTTCTTCTCCCTGGGTTACTATAAGAATATAGGCATCATCAAGGACAGCGACTTCGAACGTTTCTCTGCCCGTATGAACTCTGATTACAACCTGATTGGCAAATTCCTGACCATAGGAGAACATTTCACCCTGAACCGTACTTCGGAAGTACAGGCACCGGGCGGATTCCTGCAGAATGTATTGCAATTCAATCCCTCACTGCCGGTTTATGATATCAATGGAGAATATGCCGGTCCGGTAGGTGGATACCCTGACCGCGAAAACCCGGTGGCAAGACTGGATCGTAACTCTGATAATCGCTATACCTACTGGCGTATGTTTGGTGATGCTTACATCAACCTCAATCCCTTCAAAGGATTCAATGTACGCTCTACCTTCGGATTGGATTATGCACAAAAATCACAACGCATCTTCACCTACCCTATCACCGAAGGTAATGTGGCAAATGATAAGAATGCCGTAGAAGCCAAGCAGGAACACTGGACGAAATGGATGTGGAATGCCATCGCTACCTACAATCTGGAAATTGGCAAACACCGTGGTGACGCCATGGTCGGTATGGAGTTGAACCGCGAAGACGATATCAATTTTTCGGGCTATAAAGAAGATTATTCCATCCTGACGCCAGACTATATGTGGCCGAATGCAGGTTCCGGTACGGCTCAGGCTTACGGTTCGGGCGAAGGCTATTCACTGGTTTCTTTCTTCGGAAAACTGAATTATACGTATGATGATAAATATCTGCTCTCTATGACAGTACGCCGTGACGGTTCTTCACGTTTCGGTAAGAATAACCGCTATGCCACATTCCCTTCTTTCTCACTGGGATGGCGCCTGAACCGTGAAAACTTCATGCAGAACCTCAGTTGGATTGACGACCTGAAAGTCCGCGGCTCATGGGGCCAGACCGGTAACCAGGAAATCTCGAACATTGCCCGCTATACTATTTACGTTCCCAACTACGGTGTGACGGAATCAGGTGGTCAAAGCTACGGTACTTCCTATGACATTGCCGGAACCAATGGCGGCAGTATCCTTCAGTCCGGATTCAAGCGTAACCAGATCGGTAACGATAACATCAAATGGGAAACAACCACACAGGTCAACCTGGGTCTCGATTTCTCACTTCTCAAACAATCTCTTTACGGCTCATTCGACTGGTTCTACAAAAAGACAACGGATATCCTGATACAGATGGCTGGTATCGCCGCTATGGGTGAAGGAAGCAGCCAATGGATCAATGCAGGAGAAATGAAGAACGTGGGTGTTGAACTGAATCTCGGTTATCGTAATCAAACTGCATTCGGATTGAAATATGACCTGAATGCCAACATAGCCACTTACCGGAATGAAATTACAAAACTGCCTACTACAGTAGCAGCCAATGGTACTTTCGGAGGTAACGGGGTACAAAGCGTAATCGGACATGCCAATGGTTCGCAAGTTGGTTATGTAGCCGACGGCATCTTCAAATCACAGGAAGAGATTGATAACCACGCCACTCAGGAAGGTGCCGGAATAGGCCGTATCCGCTGGCGCGACTTGGATCACAACGGTATTATTAACGAAAAAGACCAACAATGGATTTATGATCCGACACCAGACTTCAGCTATGGTCTGAACATCTACCTTGAATACAAGAATTTCGACCTCACCATGTTCTGGCAAGGTGTTCAGGGAGTAGACGTCATCAGCGACCTGAAAAAAGAGACCGACCTTTGGAGCGGACTCAACATCGGTTTCCTGAACAAAGGTAAGCGAGTACTCGATGCATGGTCACCCACCAACCCGAACTCTACCATTCCTGCATTGTCACGCAGCGATACAAACAATGAGAAGCGTGTTTCCACTTACTTCGTTGAGAATGGTTCGTTCCTGAAGTTACGCAATATACAGTTGGGCTACAACCTCCCGAAAACCTTTGCCCAGAAGATGAAGATGGAGCGCCTGCGCTTCTACCTGAGTGCACAGAACGTATTCACCATCAAAAGCAAGGAATTCACCGGAGTAGATCCTGAAAATGCTAACTATGGCTACCCCATCCCGATGAATATAACTTTCGGTATTAATGTAGGCTTTTAACAATAAAATCAGTTACTTATGAAAAAGTTAATATATACAGCAATCTTAGGTCTTTCGCTGATGTGCGGCAGTTGCACCGACTTTCTGGAAGACCAGCTCCCCCAGGGAACCATCAGTGACGAACAGCTGAAGAACCCGGCATACATTGACAATCTGGTGATCTCTGCTTATGCAGTATGGATTACCGCCGAAGATATCAACTCTTCCTTCTCCATGTGGAACTATGACGTACGTTCGGATGACGCTTACAAAGGCGGAAACGGTACGGAAGACGGTGATGTATTCCACTCACTGGACATCTCGCAAGGCATCATGACTACGGCATGGAACATCAGCGATATGTGGCAGCGTCTCTACAATTGTATCTCACGCGTCAACACATCTTTGCAACTGTTGGAACAAGTGGATGAAAGCACTTATTCATTGAAGCAGCAACGCATTGCCGAGATGAGATTCCTCCGTGCACACGGTCACTTCTTGCTGAAACGCCTGTACAAAAAGATTCCGTTTGCCAACGATGCCAACTTGTCACCGGAAGAATACAACTATCTCTCCAACACTACTTACAACAATGACGAAGGCTGGCAACAGATTGCAGACGATTTCCAGTTTGCTTATGATAACCTTCCCGTGAAGCAGGCAGACAAAGGCCGTCCCGCCAAAGCCGCAGCAGCTGCCTATCTGGCAAAAACTTATCTGTACAAAGCTTATCATCAGGATAATGCAGACAGCCACGAAGTGACAAGCCTCAGCACGGAAGACTTGGTGAAAGTAGTGCAATACACGGACAATGCCATCATGTCGGCAGGCGGCTACGGGCTGGAATCGGATTTCCACAACAACTTCCGTCCGGAACCTCAATATGAAAATGGTGTGGAATCCCTGTGGGCCATGCAATACTCCATGAACGACGGTACTAATAACGGTAATTGTAACTGGTCTTACGGTCTGATTGTTCCCAACATTCCGGGAGTTACCGATGGTGGCTGCGACTTCTACAAACCGAGCCAAAATCTGGTGAACGCATTCAGGACAGATGCTAATGGACACCCGCTGCTGGATTCCTTTAACAGTACCGATTACAATTCACAATCCGATTACGCTGACCCACGCCTCTTCCTGACGGTAGGCATGCCGGGATTCCCTTATGAATTCAATAAGAACTACATGATGGACCAGTCGACTACCTGGAGTCGCAGCAACGGACTTTACGGATATTACGTGACCTTGAAGCAGAATGTGGACCCGGATGGCGATTACCTGATAAAGGGTGCCTGGTGGGGTTCTCCGATGAACCGTATCGTACTGCGCTACTCGGATGTATTGCTGATGCGTGCCGAAGCACTGATCCAACTGAACGACGGACGTATCGCCGAAGCTATCAGCCTGATTAACGAAGTGCGTAACCGCGCCAAACAAAGTACAGCCATGATTGCCGATTACGAAATGGAATATGGCGTACGTTTCAACATTCAGCCTTATACAGGAAGCTACTCACAAGCAGATGCCCTGAAATTGCTGAAGTTTGAACGCCGTGTAGAACTGGCTCTGGAATCAGAACGTTTCTTTGACCTGGTAAGATGGGGGGAAGCTGCCGAAGTGCTGAATAAGTTCTATGCCGAGGAAGCTGCGGACTGCACCATCTACACAAATGCCTCGTTCACTAAGAATAAAAATGAATATCTGCCTATTCCGTTTGCACAGATGAGTGCCAGCAACGGAAACTATACGCAGAATTGTGGTAACTGGTAACCTTATAAAAAAGAAGAACATTATGAAATCAATACTGAATAAACTAAATCTGCTTGTACTGGGAATCGTCCTGCTGTTAGCATTCCCGGGATGCAGCGATGATAATACATCCGACCTGAAACTGGACGGAGACACATGGCTCACCGCCCTTGAACTGAATGACGCCTATACGGGAGTGATAGACCGGACCAATAAGACCGTGACCATAGCAGTGCCCGAAGTATACGACACTGATGCAATGAAAGTTACCGGCATCGAAGTATCCGAAGGCGCCGAGGCTTCTGTTAAGGCAGGCGATGTACTGAACTTCTCATTCCCCCAAGTGATAAAAGTGACTAACGGAAACGTATTCCTGGACTATACCGTCAATATCAAGCATGATGAAGCGCGGATACTCTCCTTCAAATTGAATGATGCTTATGCCGGAGTTATCGACCAGACTAAACGTACCATCACCGTACGTGTGCCAAGCTCAGTCAATATCAAAAATATGGTTCCGATCATCACAACTTCGGCAGGAGCCATCGTAATGCCGGCATCCGGCCAGGCTATCGACTTTAGTAATCCTGTAGAATTCACTGTTTCATACAACACTGCATCCGCCGTTTATACGGTAACGGTTATCCCGACCGATGCACCGAGTGCCGTATATGTAGGTCTGGCAGCTACACTGAATGAATTGAATCCGGAAGAAAAAGAAGCAGCAACCTGGATGCTGAACAATGTTGCCAATTCGCAATATATCTCATTCGAAGATGTGCAGGCAGGAAGAGTAGACCTGGGCGAATGTGAAATCATGTGGTGGCATCTGCATATAGACGGCGGCATCGACAACATGGATAAGTTTGAGAAGGCAGCGCCTGCGGCAATCAGCGCATTGGTGAAGATGAAAGAACTTTATAATAACGGCATGAACCTGCTGCTTACCCGCTATGCTACTTATTATGCCGCTAAGCTGGGGGCTACCCTGGACGGCAACAACCCGAATAACTGTTGGGGACAATCGGAAGAATCCGGTGAAATAGCAGGTGGTGCATGGAACTTCTTTATCCAGGGACACGAGTCGCATGCTCTCTACCAGAACCTGGTGATGAACAGCGGTGAAACAGACAAGGTTTATACCTTCGATACCGGTTACCGGACCACCAACAGTACAGCACAATGGCACATCGGTTCCGACTGGGGCGGTTACGCTACGAATGAAGTATGGCGTACCAATCATGGCGGCGTTGATCTGGGTTATGGTGGCGATGGTGCTATCGTAGCATGGGAATATCTGTCCGAAGGTTCTCGCGGAGGCATCGTATGTATCGGCTCAGGATGCTACGACTGGTATGCCTACGGCATAGACGCTTCAGCGGACAAATACCATGGCAATGTGGCCAAACTGACAGAGAATGCAATTGACTATTTAACGGGTAAATAAAACTAATATATGAAAACAATGATATATTCACTCACACTGGCTGCTCTGATGATCACTTCTTTCAGCAGCTGTAGCGATGACAATGATCCGGTTTTAACTCAGAAGGACTGGGACGGAACCACCACTTATTTTGCTTCGGCAGATGCCATGAAGTTTGATACTTACTACAAGCCATCTGTTGGTTATGTAGGCGATCCGATGCCTTTCTATGATCCGCAGGCTAAAGATTTCAAGATTATGTATCTACAGGAATACCGTCCGAACCAGGCAGGCACTTACCACCCGATATGGGCGGTAAGTACTCAGGACGCTGCTTCATACACATCTATGGGTGAGTTGATCTCTTGCGGAGGATTGTCGGAGCAGGACGCTGCTATCGGAACGGGTGCTACCATTTATAATCCTTCGGATAAATTGTACTACACCTTCTACACAGGTAACAAATATCAGCCTACTTCTTCCGAGAACGGTCAGGTAGTGATGTATGCTACTTCACCCGACTTCAAGACCTGGACCAAGAATCGCACTTTCTATCTGAAAGGTGACACTGACGGATACAGCAAGAATGATTTCCGCGACCCTTTCGTATTTGAGGGTGAAGATGGAAAATATCACATGCTTGTTTCCACTACTAAAAGTGGTAAAGGCGTACTGGCCGAATATACTTCTACGGATATGAAAACCTGGGAACATGCAGGTGTATTCATGACTATGATGTGGGATCGCTTTTATGAATGCCCCGATGTCTTCAAGATGGGAGACTGGTGGTATCTGGTCTACTCGGAGATGCATGCAGCCGTACGCAAAGTTCAATATTTCAAGGGACGTACATTGGAAGAACTGAAAGCAACTACCGCCAATGATGCCGGCATCTGGCCCGACAGCCACGAAGGTTTCCTTGACTCCCGTGGTTTCTATGCAGGCAAGACGGCTTCGGACGGAACCAACCGCTACATCTGGGGATGGTGTCCTACCCGCTCGGGTAATGACAATACTGCCGTAGGAGCTTCTCCGAACGAACCGGAATGGGCCGGAAGCCTGGTTGCTCATAAAGTCATCCAGCATGCGGATGGTACTTTGACTTTAGGCTTAGTAGAAGGCATCAGCCAGAAATATGCCACTGCCTCTACCGTAAAAGTGATGGAAAAGAGTAGCGGAGTATCAGAAAGCAACGGTAACTATACTCTGACGGATAATGCTTATATCCTATTCAATCGCTTAAATGTAAACAACAAGATTTCATTCACCGTAAAGACGGCAGGTGATGCAGATAGATTCGGTATTTCTCTGGTACGCGGCACGGACTCCAAGAAGTACTATACCATCGTCGTAAACCCAGAAGACAACAATAATAAACGGAAGATAAACTTCGAAGAAGAAGGTGAAGATGGTAAAGGATTCATTGACGGGATAGACGGTTATCTGTTCGACAGACCTGCTGATAACACTTATAATGTAACGATCTGTACGGATAACTCTGTCTGCGTGGTTTATATCAATGAAAATGTGGCTTATACGAACCGCATATATGGTATGCAAAAAAATCCATGGTCGATTAATGGTTATTCAGGAACAGTGGAAGTAAGTAATGTGAAGGTTAGCTATTACTAACCCATTCCGGACAATCGAAGAATTTTATTATAATAATTAGGTTAATAGCATAGGCTGTGCCAGACATTTTTCTATAAATTGAATGGTACAGCCTATTTTGTCTCCGACACCTATATTTACGGATGTCGGAAAGCATTCTACTTTGTGAAATTTCGTACGCTTATGGATTAGTGTTCCTCTTTAGCCAACCAGATACTAAAAAAGAGATCGTACACCTGATAATAGTCACGCTCTTTTGTGATGAAATCCTTATCAAGCAATCCAGCCAATGCCGAACGTACAGAACTGGGAGATACCAAACCATGACGCTTAGAAAAGGCACCGGAAACAACATTACGCGCCTGCCCTTCCCGATTGATAGCAATTAGTACCTGTTTCTGCTTTTCGGGCAATTGATAGAGTAGCTCGGCATAAGTATCTGCTGTGAAGTTAACAATGTAATTGATAGCATCTTCTATCATCTCCACCCCACACGTGCCTCCCTCAGGAGTTTTCAGAAAGAGGATATTCATTATTTTCTGTAAGTAGAAAGTCCCACCACGAAAACGGTCGTAAAGCACATTCACCACCTCGGATAAAAGAATCTTTCCATGCTCGCGAAAATGGCGAACGGCAAACTCAGCATACTTATCAAGAGGAATAAGTGGCAGATTCATGATAGTAACACTCTGATAGAACGGACGTGAAGGGGAAGTAAAAATAGTTCCCATCAAATGACGTTGCGAACCGGAAAAGACGAAGCGGGCATTGCTGCAATATTGAACATATGTACGCAATGTAGCTTCAATAGTATCTTCTGGGTATTTTCCTATCTGCTGAAATTCATCAATAGCAATCAGACAAGGGCGATCTGCATGCTGCAAATAATGAAATATTTCGTCAAGTGAAGCGGCAGGGTTGGTAATATCACCAAGTCCTATGTTCCAGGAAGGGACTCCACCTATATCATAAGTTATACCGGCTTGTAAAGAAGTAATAGCATTCACAAAAATTTCCCAGACCTTACGTCCCCGAGGTTTTAAAGCATCCAGAATAACCTTTCCGAACTTGTTTACAAAATCACGCAACGAACGAGTTGCATAAATATCGACAATAAAAGTATAATAATGCTCAGCTACCTCAGGTTGGGAAAAACAATGACGAATCAAATCTGTCTTTCCATAACGACGAGGCGAAATAAGTGCTATGTTATTTCCGTTAAGCAATAACGTTGTAATATCTTTAGTCTCTGTTTTACGGTCGCAGAAATACTCCGGAGAAACATAGCCGTTAGTTACAAATGGATTATTCATAAATAGACCTCCTAAAATACATGGTCTGGCAAAGATAGGGATAAAGAGAGATATTGCCAAATAATGATTGCCATAAAATGGCAATCATTATTTGGCAATACATTTATAATATCCTGATTAATCACAGGAAATCATACTCCTCTGCACACGCATAACCTTCCTCATACAGGTCTGTCAACTTTTGAATATCCCGCTCGATACGATCAACTGTTACAGGCTGCTGCGGACGAATTACAGTGATTTCTCCCGCCTCTTCCATGCGCTCCACCAGTTCTAACTGTTCGTTGTACACACGGCAACGGCGGCTCAATGCCTCACGCATCTTCGGGTATTTCCGATAGAGGAAAGACGGAACATGTATGTCCTTTGCTTCTTTACGATACCCACGATTGCGGGTAAGTACAACTACATTATGGACAAAGCCTTCACTCCTTGCCCGCATCAGAGGAATGCTATCAACAATGCCGCCATCAAGCATAGGTTCACCGTCTACATAAGCTATGGGACATACAAAGGGCAGGCTGCTTGAAGCACGCACTATATCAATCACCCGGTGTTTATCTTGCTTTTCTTCAAAATAATTAGCCTCACCTGTCACGCAGTTCGTAGTTACCATTTCATAGCGTTCGGGACAGCGGAAATATGCTTCATAATCATAAGGCAGGATATGTTCGGGGAACTCCTGGAACAAAAGATCGAAATCCATAATATTACGCTTTTTCAACAAATGTCTCAAACCAATGTACTGGTATTTCTCCAATAAATCAATGTTACTGTACTTGGCACGTCCACGCTGACCGGACATATAAGAAAGTCCGTTACACGCTCCGGCGCTGACTCCGATAGTATAGGGGAAGCGGATTCCACGGTCCATAAAGCTGTCCAGCACGCCACAAGTAAAGACTCCGCGCATGCCACCGCCTTCAAGAACCAATCCTGTTTGGGGTTTGATATGTATCTTTTTCTCCATAATTATCTGAATTAACGCTCCAAAGATAGCTTTTGTTTCCGAAATCTCCCTATCTTTGTGGCAGTAACAATCATTTAATATCAATTTAATTATGATGAAAAAGTCAATACTTATTGCCACTTTGGGCTTATTGAGTTTCAATGTGTCAGCACAAGACACTCCGAAATCAGACGAAGGTTTCATCTTCACAACCGTTAAAGAGAATCCTATTACTTCTGTTAAAAATCAAAATCGTTCAAGTACATGCTGGAGTTTTTCGGCTTTGGGTTTCCTTGAAAGTGAGTTGCTGCGTATGGGCAAAGGAGAGTATGATTTATCCGAAATGTTTGTAGTACACCACACAATGGTAGACCGTGGTGTGAATTATGCACGTTACCACGGCGACAGTTCCTTCTCACCGGGCGGAAGCTTTTATGACATTATGTATTGCCTGAAAAACTACGGTCTCGTTCCGCAGGAAGCTATGCCGGGAATTATGTATGGCGATACACTGCCTGTGCACAATGAATTGGATGCCGTAGCCGGTGCTTACATGAACGCGATAGCCAAAGGTAAACTGACAAAACTGACTCCGGTTTGGAAACAGGGCTTATCTGCTATTTACGATACTTACCTGGGTAAATGTCCCGAAACGTTCACTTATCAAGGAAAAGAATATACTCCGAAGACATTTGGTGAGTCTCTCGGCATCAATCCGGATGATTATGTATCACTGACTTCATTCACTCACCATCCATTCTATACTCAGATGAACATTGAAATCCAGGATAACTGGCGTAATGGACTTTCTTACAACTTGCCTTTGATGGAATTCATGTCTGTTATTGACAATGCTGTTAATAACGGTTATACTGTAGCTTGGGGTAGCGACGTCAGCGAAACCGGTTTCACTCGTGACGGTATTGCAGTGATGCCCGACGCAGATCGTGGTGCTGAACTCACCGGTTCGGATATGGCACGTTGGACAGGTCTTACTGCTGCCGACAAACGTAAAGAACTGACTTCACGTCCATTGCCGGAAATCACTGTAACTCAGGAAATGCGCCAGACTGCATTTGACAATTGGGAAACAACCGACGATCATGGTATGCTTATCTATGGTATCGCTAAAGACCAGAACGGTAAGGAATACTACATGGTAAAGAACTCTTGGGGTACAAACAACAAATACAAAGGTACCTGGTATGCTTCTAAACCTTTCGTAGCTTACAAGACTATCAATATCCTGGTACACAAGGATGCAGTGCCCAAGGCGCTGTTGAAGAAACTGGGAATTAAATAAGTAATGAGTGGTGAGTGATTCGCTTATCACTCACCACTATTTTCTTAATAGGACTAAAGCCTATTCCCACTACGACTGATTATGGTTGGATCTAAAGTGCATTATCACTAAACCCTAATCACTCTATTCCTTTCCATACCATAAACATTATGATGTTTTGTAATTTTGTTGAGTTTTATTAACAGCAGTAAGATGTTCTGCAACTATTTGATTATCAACACAATATTCCGGACCGTATTCAGTATACGACAGAACCCTATTCAGTATACGACTGAATGGCATTCACTATACGACTGAATTAGGTTAAATATACCACTTTTCCTTAAACATTTACTATTTGTAAATAATATGCAATGTTATTCTGTTCTTGTTTTAGTTCATTACTTTTCTGTTAAAAGCCCCCTATATTGCTCAAAATCCTTTTCAATGTGCATTTTTTGCCCGCATTTCTTGTCAGAACAAACAGTTTGACTAATTTTGCACGCTGATAATTAATGAACCGGAGAATTTCAGTAGTTGAGTTCTATGCATCTCCTACTCTCATTGCCGGTACTGACACTTTGAGAAATACTAATACTAATAATTAATAACATGAGTTTGAAAATCGTAGTATTGGCTAAACAAGTTCCCGACACACGTAATGTTGGGAAAGATGCCATGAAAGCCGACGGAACCATTAACCGTGCGGCACTTCCCGCTATCTTCAACCCCGAAGACTTGAATGCTCTTGAGCAAGCCCTTCGTCTGAAAGATGCACATCCGGGCTCTACCGTAACCATCCTTACCATGGGACCGGGACGCGCAGCCGAAGTTATTCGTGAAGGACTGTTTCGTGGTGCCGATAACGGCTACCTGTTAACTGACCGCGCTTTTGCAGGTGCAGATACCTTAGCGACTTCGTATGCCCTCGCTACTGCCATCAAGAAGATAGGCGAGTATGACATTATCATTGGTGGACGCCAAGCTATCGACGGTGACACGGCCCAGGTAGGCCCGCAGGTTGCCGAAAAGCTCGGTTTGACACAGATTACTTATGCCGAAGAAATCCTGAACGTTGAAAAAACGACAGGACGCGTTGTCGTTAAGCGTCATATTGACGGTGGTGTGGAAACTGTAGAAGGTCCTCTCCCCATCGTTATTACCGTAAACGGAAGTGCAGCTCCCTGCCGTCCGCGTAATGCCAAACTGGTACAGAAGTACAAACGTGCCCTCGGCGCACAGGAAAAAGCTGCCATCACCAAAGAAGGCGCAATCCTGCCTTATGCCGACATCTACGAGAAATGTCCTTATCTGAACATCACCGAATGGAGTGTGGCAGACGTCAATGGCGATCTCGCACAGTGTGGCCTCAGCGGCTCACCAACTAAAGTGAAAGCCATTCAGAACATCTCTTTCCAAGCCAAGGAAAGCCGTACGCTGACCGGAAGCGACCAGGATGTAGAAGATCTTATTGTTGAATTGTTAGCTAACCACACCATCGGATAAAAGTTATGAATAACGTATTTGTATATTGTGAACTTGAAGGCACCGTAGTTGCCGAAGTAAGTCTCGAACTCCTTACCAAAGGACGCAAGTTAGCTAATCAACTGGGTTGCCAATTGGAGGCCGTAGTTGTTGGCACTAACCTTGCCGGTATCGAAAAACAAGTATTGCCTTTCGGCGTTGACCGTCTTCATATCTTCGACGCTCCGGGCTTGTTCCCCTATACTTCACTGCCACACTCTTCCGTATTAATCAATCTGTTTAAAGAAGAAAAACCGCAAATCTGTCTGATGGGTGCTACCGTTATTGGTCGCGACCTCGGCCCTCGCGTTTCTTCTGCATTGACCAGCGGACTGACTGCCGATTGTACCTCTCTGGAAATCGGCAACCATGAAGATAAGAAAGAAAGTAAAGTATACGAAAATCTGTTGTATCAGATTCGTCCGGCATTCGGTGGTAACATCGTTGCTACTATTGTCAACCCCGAACACCGCCCACAAATGGCAACTGTTCGTGAAGGCGTGATGAAGAAAGAAATCCTTGATGCCAACTATCAGGGTGAAGTTATCAACCACGATGTGGCCAAATATGTACCGACTACTGACTATGTAGTGAAAGTGATAGACCGCCATGTAGAGAAAGCTAAACACAACCTGAAAGGTGCTCCTATCGTTGTAGCCGGTGGCTACGGTATGGGAAGTCGTGAAAGTTTCGATATGTTGTTCGAACTTGCCAAGGAACTTCATGCTGAAGTAGGTGGTAGCCGTGCAGCTGTCGATGCAGGTTTCTGCGACCATGATCGCCAGATCGGTCAGACAGGCATTACGGTACGTCCGAAACTGTATATCGCTTGCGGTATCTCCGGACAAATCCAGCACATTGCCGGTATGCAGGAAAGCGGTAT
>ERZ773183.2104-NODE-2104-length-14318-cov-2.237608_pt1 | contig 14318 bp, 15 predicted proteins | sample MGYA00580532_ERZ773183 | MGnify/ENA primary metagenome ERZ773183 (study PRJEB29015, sample SAMEA2737791) | human gut metagenome | biome: human gut; feature: human-associated habitat; material: faeces | place: China | collected 2012 ... | reverse complement strand
GAAGGAAGGCAGAAGAATAATTTCTGTGGGAACTACATCCACAAGGACTATAGAAAGTGCAGCTTATTTTGACGAAAATGTTTTATCGGCAGAGGGCGTCAGAGGTTGCTGGCAAATAAAAAACGGAGAAGGAAGCACAGGTATATTTATATATCCTGGATATGAATTCAAGATTGTGGACAGCCTTATTACTAATTTTCACTTGCCTAAATCTACTTTGCTTATGCTGATATCAGCATTGTATGACAGAAAAAAAATTCTTGAAATATATGACGAAGCAGTTAAAGAAAAATATAGGTTTTTTAGTTATGGCGACGCAATGTTTATAGAGTGAGGGAAGATATGCCGAATAAAAAAGATACAAAGCTTGTAAAGGTCACTCATGAGTTTGGACCTTTTTTTGATAAAGATTCAAAAATTTTGATTTTAGGCAGTATGCCGTCTCCTAAATCCAGGGAGCAGGGGTTTTATTATGGTCATCCCAGAAACAGGTTTTGGCCTGTACTGGGCGAACTTTTCCATGAAAATACTCCAGAGACGGTACAGGAAAGAAAGGAATTTCTTAAAAGGCATAATATAGCTTTGTGGGATGTGCTGGAAAGCTGTGAGATAAAAGGTGCTGATGACAGCAGCATAAAGAATCCTGTTGCAAATGATATGGGGCAGATATTAAGCGTTGCCTGTATTGGAGCAATATTTACCACAGGAGGCAAAGCGTCAAAGCTTTATGAAAAACTGTGCTTGCCTTCGTGCGGAATAAAGGCTATCGCCCTCCCTTCCACAAGTCCTGCGAACTGTGGTTGTTCAATGGAAAAACTTTTGCACCAGTACAGCAGTATATTGAAGTATCTGTAACCTTTATGGTATTATATGATAGTTTGAATACAGATATATTTTAGGAAAAATCAAAAGGGAGAAATCATGCCAGCAGTTACATATGAATTGATAAAAACAGATAAAAAAACGCGGGCCAGAAGAGGGCGTGTAACGACTCCTCACGGAGTTATACAGACGCCTGTATTTATGCCTGTAGGCACGGCAGCAACAGTTAAGGCAATGCGTCCTGAGGAAGTCAGAGAGATGGGAGCAGAGATCATACTCTCAAATACATATCATCTGTACTTAAGACCGGGACATGAGACGGTGAAAGCTGCTGGAGGGCTTCATAAATTTATGAACTGGGACAGGCCTATCCTTACGGACAGCGGAGGATTCCAGGTTTTCAGTCTTGGAGCCATGAGAAAGATAAGAGAAGAAGGTGTTGAGTTTCGTTCTCATATAGATGGGTCGAAGCATATGCTGTCTCCTGAAAAGTCAATGGAGATACAGAATGCTCTTGGCTCTGATATAATGATGGCATTTGACGAGTGTGCCCCTTATCCTGCTGATAGGCAGTATGTTAAGGATTCACTTGAGCGGACAACAAGATGGCTGAAAAGATGCAAAGAATATCATAAGAATACGGAGAAACAGTCTTTGTTTGGAATAATGCAGGGAGGTATGTATAAAGATCTCAGAAAAGAGAGCGCAGAGCAGATAGTGGAGCTTGATCTTCCCGGTTATGCCGTAGGGGGGCTGAGCGTTGGAGAGCCTAAAGACATCATGTACGATATTATGGATGAGTGTGTTGACTATCTTCCTAAAGATAAGGCCAGATACCTCATGGGCGTTGGGAGCCCTGATTGTCTGTTCGAAGGTGTTGAGAGGGGCATAGATATGTTTGACTGTGTGTTGCCTACGAGAATTGCAAGACATGGTATGGCCATGACATCACAGGGTCGTGTGAATATAAAAAATGCAAAGTATGCAAAGGATTTTTCACCGCTTGATCCCAACTGCGACTGTTATACGTGCAGAAACTATTCAAAAGCGTATTTGAGACATCTTTTCAAAGCCGATGAAATATTGTCTTCCATGCTTATGACAAATCATAATCTTCATTTTCTCATAGATACCATGAGACATATAAGAAAGTCTATAGAGGAAGATAGGTTTTTGGAATACAAAAAAGAATTTTACGACAGTTATGGAAGATTTTAATTTGAAATAGAAAGGTTATTTTACAATATGGAAATTTGCAGAGACAGCAATGTCTGCGGCGGCTGTGTATATCAGGGGATTGACTATGATAAGCAGCTTAAGAATAAAGCAGGGGAAGTCAAAGGTTTTCTTGATAAAAAAAGTATAAAATACGGACAGCTTTTTGACATAGAACCGGCTCCTGAAAGATATGCTTACAGAAATAAAATGGAGTATACTTTTGGAGATATGGAAAAAGACGGCCCTATGACTTTGGGGATGCACAAAAAAAGACATTTTATGTCTATAGTAACTGTAGATCAGTGTCAGTTGGTCCACAATGATTTCAATAAAATCCTGAGAACCGTTCTCAATTTTGCATCTGAGAAGGGATATTCTCATTACCATAAGAAAAGTCATAAGGGGCTTATGAGGCATCTGATAGTAAGAAGGGGAATAAGGACAGGAGAGCTTTTGGTTAATGTGGTCACCAGCTCAGAGAAAGGCTTTGACGAAAAGGAATTTACTGATATGCTGCTGGAGCTTTCTTTGGAAAATAAGATAGTAGGCATCCTCCGTACTGTCAATGACAGGCTGGCGGACGCCGTATACTGCGATGAGCTGAGAATTCTTTACGGACGTGAGTACTATATGGAGGAGATACTTGGTCTTAAATTTAAAGTCAGTGCATTTTCTTTTTTTCAGACTAATGTCGATGCAGTGGAAAAGCTGTATTCGTATGCTCTTGATCTTATAGATGATTTTCAGGATAAAACCGTATTTGATCTTTATTGCGGTACCGGAACCATAACCCAAACTCTGGCGAAAAAAGCAAAGAAGGTTATAGGCATAGAGCTTGTAAAAGAGGCGGTGGAAGCAGCAAAGGAAAATGCAGCTTTGAATGGACTGGATAACTGCCGGTTTATTTCCGGAGATGTTTGCGAAATGCTAAAAACTGTTGAGGAAAAACCGGATGTCATAGTGGTTGATCCTCCGAGGATGGGCATTTCACCTGATGCTCTTGATAAAATAATCCGATACGGTGTAGATCAGATAGTATATATTTCTTGTAATCCCAAGACACTGGCGGAAAATCTTTATTATATGCAGTATTATGGATATAAAGTAAAATCTGTTAAACCGTTTGATAATTTTCCATGTACGAAACATGTTGAGTGCGTAGTATTGATGTCAAAAGTCAAAGAATAGAATATTGAAAAAATGTAGAAAACAAGGGATTTCCGGGAGTCGGGGCTTGTCAGAGGACAGGTTTCGCTTCCCGGATTTTTTATTTTACGGGTAAGTGGGAATTGGTCTATTGTGAAAATTGGTGGAGAGTTGAGTGGTTGATTTTGATATTGGGGGTGTTGAGTTGACAGGTTGGATAAATGGTATGTGGAGTTGATAAGTTTAATGGACAAAACCACGCCGAGATTGATACAATTCCATACCCTCAAAAATGCCGCAAATCCGCCGCTTCTGGGCGGTTTTTCTATTTTCGGCACTGTGGCGGCGTAGGCAGAACAGCGATCTTGCCAGGGTGATTCGCCCTTTTCAATGATACTCTGTAACGATAAAAAAGCTATCGTTACAGAGTAGGGCTATCGTTAAAATGTGCTGTGTAGCTAATTTCAAATGTTAACAAAGCACAAGAACATGAGTTCTCGAATCAAATAAATAAAAACTCGCAATCTATTGCGAAAAGCTATTGTAATGAGGGCTGTCCTGTGGTACAATATCTATTAAGTTCTCTTGATGGTTGAAGAGTCAGTGTTGCCGTTTGTGGCTGTAAGAGTTGGAGGATAGGTATGGCAGTTTCATATAACAGACTCTGGAAGTTGTTGATAGATAAAAACATGAGTGTCGCTGAAATGCGCAGGGCCGCAGATATTGCACCCAACACGGTTACCCGTATGAAGAAAGACCAGGAAGTGACCATGTCAGTGCTTGAAAAGATTTGTGCTGTGTTAGATGCGGATTTCGGAGACATAGTTGAATATGTCAAAGATGCAAAATAGATTACTTTTTACCACGGAAAGACAGGATTGAGGTATTATGAATTCGATAGAATTATTTAGCGGGACGGGCGGATTGGCACTTGGCTTGCAGCAGGCGGGATTTGACCATAAGGCTCTTTTTGAGTGGGATAAGGCCTCTTGCGAAAACATCAAGGAAAATATCGCAAATGGATATCCGGGCGTTAGAGATTGGAAGGTATACCAAACGGATGTAAGAACCGTAAATTATAATGGCTATACGGGGAGTATCCAACTTGTTGCTGGAGGACCACCGTGCCAGCCATTTTCGTTAGGCGGAAAGCATCAGGCCTACAATGATAAGCGGGATATGTTTCCTGAAGCCGTGCGCGCTGTGCGCGAGACGCAGCCTGAAGCATTTATATTTGAAAATGTAAAAGGGCTTTTAAGGAAGTCTTTTAGCTCCTACTTTAATTATATTCTGCTACAGCTTCAGCACCCGGAGATCGTAAAAAAAGAGAATATGACATGGGAAGAACACATGTCGCTGCTGGAAAAGCACCACACGGCCGGGCATGACGATGGTCTGTCCTACAATGTTGTTTTTCGATTGCTGAATGCCGCTGACTACGGTGTGCCGCAATCCCGGCACCGTGTTATTATCGTAGGCTTCAGGAGTGACAGCAATATAAGCTGGAGTTTTCCGAGTGCTACTCACTCACAGGAATCTTTGTTATATTCCAAGTGGGTTACCGGTGATTATTGGCAGGAACACGACATGAAAAAGCCGAGCGAAATGCCGCTGTCCACAGCACAACTGCGTTCAGTACGTCGTGCTGTTGAAGAAACGGACACACCGCTGCAGAGGTGGCAGACCGTTCGAGATGCGATTGGAGACTTGCCTAATCCCGCCGATGCGCATGGGGTTGGCACTTACTATAATCATGAGTTCCGGGATGGCGCCCGGATTTATGCGGGGCATTCAGGCAGTAAAATGGACGAACCGTCCAAGACCATCAAGGCCGGCGCACACGGCGTACCCGGCGGCGAAAACATGGTTGTACTGGATGATGGCAGTGTTCGCTACTATACAGTTCGAGAAAGTGCGCGGATACAAACTTTCCCGGATGATTATATCTTTAGTGCATCCTGGACTGAGAGTATGAGACAAATCGGAAATGCGGTGCCTGTGAAATTAGCGAAGGCAGTCGGCGACTCCGTCATTACACAGATGAAAGGACTGGTGAAACACAATGGCTAAGAAATCAGATTATCCGGTATTTGAACCCTTCAACCCACTGGATAAACGGCACTTGGGCGCAAGCGTAGCAAATGCTCTTTTGGAGTCTGAGACGTATCCTTTGCCGCCAGAGCCATTCATCGGAGCCGGAGTATATGCACTGTACTATCTGGGCGACTTTCCTGCTTATGAAGTCCTCGCAGAAGTCAACCGCAACGGCCAGTATGCCTGCCCCATCTATGTGGGGAAGGCGGTTCCTGACGGCGCCAGGAAAGGTGGACAAGGCGATGATGTTGATCCCGGAACGGCGTTATTCAAACGATTAACCGACCATGCCAAATCTGTGGATGCTACAACAAATCTAAAATTGGAGGACTTCCGTTGTCGGTTTCTTTCCGTAGACGACATCTGGATTCCATTGACGGAGTCTTTATTGATTGAGAGGTTTAAACCGGTGTGGAACCGCGTTTTAGACGGCTTTGGTAACCACGATCCCGGAAAAGGCCGTCATAGGGGCAGGATGCCTCTTTGGGATTGCTTACATCCTGGCCGTGCGTGGGCGGAGCGGCTTCAGCCCTGCGCTTTTACGGCAGAAGAACTGGAACAACGAGTCAGAAAGTATTTAAACGATGCATTATTGTAAGGCTATAAAGGTATTGCCAATTGGCGAAAGACAGCTAAATATTAACGGCATTGACGCTGAGCGGTGAATTAGAAAAGCCTACATTTTCCACTGTAGGGGGGCATTCACATGAGACAAAGCCGATCATTCAAGGAATATGTTGAGAATAACCTCGACAATCAGATCTGGAAGGAAATCGATGAGTTTTTGCGCTCGGTTGACCCTTCTGTTCTTGATTTGCGCCTTAACAGAGTCCGAAATGTCGGCGAAATAGAACTTTACGAAACAGATCTGCAATTTGTCGATGTGTCTGACCTCCCCGGCTCTGCTATAGAGTTTGATGTGGTCACGGACGCTACGCTCATTGTCCATGATGAGGATCGATATCATAACGATGAAACTGAGGTAACCCATCAATGGCTCATGGTTCGCTGCCGTGGCGATCTGGATTGTGGGCTGAGCGATCTGGATATTTATGATGTCCTCGTGTATAACAGCCGTAACCGTCAGAGGCGCCCTATGTCCAATGCGCTCGTGCCAATCATCTATAAAGATAATCTTGAAAAAGAAGCTGAGGCGTTCCTGCGGAAGTACTACAAAGAGGCCCTCCTGCAGCCGATGTGGGTCGATCCATCCGAACTGGCAAAGCGGATGAAACTCACAGTGATTCGGCATCGCATATCGAAGGACATGAACGTTTTCGGGCAGATCTATTTTCGTGAAACGGATGCTAAACTGTATGACGGAGAGAAAGAGGCGGAGACGGTAAAGCACGTCATGCCAGGAACCGTCATTGTTGACCCGTCTGTGGCTTTCCAGAGGAATCTCGGTGCATACAACAATACTATCGTTCATGAATGTGTTCATTGGGAACTTCATAAGAAGGCATTTGCGCTGGAACAGCTATATAACGAGAATGCAAGCCAGATTAAGTGTAAGGTGGTCGGTGGCGTAGAAGGACCGAATAACGACGATACTAAGTGGATGGAGTGGCAGGCAAACGCCCTTGCTCCACGAATCCAGATGCCTCTTGCCATGTTCAAGCGGAAAGCATCTGCGATGATCCGGAAATACCGCGATGAACTGGGCATTTTTGAACTGTGTGAGTTGATGCCCTTTGTTATCGAGGAATTGGCGACATTCTTTATGGTTTCTCGGACTGCGGCTAAACTGCGTATGATTGATGCCGGGTATGAGGAAGCGGCGGGAGCCTTTATCTACATAGACGGACACTATGTAAAGCCACACGCCTATAAGAAAGGCTCAATCAAGCATAACCAGACTTACTCTATTCCGGCGCAGGATGCGGCAATCCAGAGCCTTGTTAATCCAAAGCTGAAAGATGCTGGGCACTATGTTTATATCGATTCACACTTTGTTCTGAACCATCCAAGGTATGTATATCAGAATGAAGCTGGCGAGACTTTGATGACCGACTACGCCAGGTATCATGTGGATGAGTGCTGTCTGGCATTTGATCTCTCTATCCGGGGAAAGGTTGAGGAGCGCTATCATCGGGAATGTTTCCTGAACCGTGACAAAGGCTCTCCTATTGATTTTGAAATTGTATATAAGGGAGAAAACGGTGAGCTGGATGCGGAAAGCCGGAAGAAACTTGTCTGTGATACAGTTATGGAGGAGGCCAGAGTCTTGGATGGGCTCCCCAATAATTATACAAAAGCGTGGAAAGAACTGCTAAAATGGAGAGGTATCTCCCAAGCAGAACTGTCCCGCAGGACAATGATCACCGAAAAGACTATCGGGAATATAATTAACGGCGAAACATCGGGAACGCTTAACAATGTGGTGCTGATGTGTCTGGCTGCCCATCTTCCCTGGGACATGAGCGATTACCTGATTCAGCGCTCCGGGCATCAGTTCCGATTCAGTAATGATGATCACATCTGGTATCGTTTTGTACTCATGCACATGAACTCAAAGGAAATACCAGAAATACAAGCGTTCCTGCAGGAGCATGGTGCGAGTCCATTGTAGGCTCCTAAGTCGGGCTTTTACAGGAAGCACAGATGAAGAAAGAGATTAAAAGGATATCTATCAGTATTTTATACCAATTTATCTTTGAGCGTGAAATGGAGAAGAAAGTATAAATCAAAATATGCGGAGGAGATACAATGCTTGAAAATACCCCTACTCAATCAACTATGATCGAATTGCTCGGACAACCTTTGTTTGAGGTTTGGCAAGAGCTGTGTTCGGTGATTGATGAAAAATACGATATGGAACGGCTATGGAACACAGGCGGTAAGAACTGGACTTACGAATATAAGTACCGCAGAGGTGGCAAAACGCTTTGCAGTCTATATGCAAAAAGGAATTGCGTTGGTTTTATGATTATTTTCGGAAAAGACGAAAGAGCAAAATTTGAAGATATAAGGGATACGCTTTCTGACTCTGTTTGCAGGCGATATGATGAAGCACAGACATATCGTGATGGGAAATGGGTAATGTTTGAGCCAACCAGCACTTCTGAATTTGATGACTTTATGAAGCTGCTGGCTATTAAAAGAAAGCCCAATCGGAAATAGTAATGAGAATATCGGGGGGAAAAAATGAAATTAAAAAACCCTATGCTGGTAGTAACAGATATAGACAGATCAGTTGAATTTTATAAAAAAGTCTTTGGACTTCATATCATTATGGACTTTGGAGCAAATAAGACTCTGACAGGCGGTTTAGCCCTACAAACGGCTGAAACATATAAGGAATTTATCAGTACAAATGACATTTCTTTTGGCGGCAACAACTTTGAGCTTTATTTTGAGGAAGATGATTTTGATAAATTTGCGGATAAGCTGAAAGAATGTGATATTGAATATGTCCACCCGATTATAGAACATTCGTGGGGGCAGAGAGTCGTTCGCTTCTATGATCCGGACAAACATATTATCGAAGTCGGAGAGAATATGAAGGTTGTATGCAAGCGCTTCTTGGATAGCGGAATGACGCCGGAACAGGTCGCAGAACGAATGAATGTACCTATGAAATTTATAAATGCCTGTATGCGATAAAATAACTGTTTTATAAGGAGTAAAGAAATGGCTTTTGATTACAAAAAAGAATACAAGGAATTTTATATGCCAAAGAACAAGCCCAGTATCATAGAGATTCCGAAAATGAACTACATCGCAGTCTGGGGAAAAGGCAATCCCAATGAGGAAAACGGGGAATATAAAAGCTCAATCGGCTTGTTATATGGAATTGCCTTTACTATAAAGATGAGCTACAAGGGAACTCATAAGATCGAGGGCTTCTTTGAGTATGTAGTGCCGCCCCTTGAAGGGCTTTGGTGGCAGGAAAATACGCAGGGACTTGATTATGCCAGAAAAGAAGATATGCACTTTATCTCTATGATCCGGCTGCCAGATTTCGTAACGAAGGAAGATTTTGAGTGGGCAGTTCAGGAAGCGACGAAAAAGAAAAAGCAAGATTTTTCAAAAGTCGAGTTCTTCCCTTATGACGAAGGATTATGTGTTCAGTGTATGCACATCGGCTCTTATGACGATGAGCCTGCCACCGTTGATCTCATGCACGACTATATGAAATCAAATGGGTACGAACTGGATATTACGGATACAAGATACCATCATGAAATCTATCTGAGCGATCCGAGAAAATGCGATGTGAGCCGGCTGAAAACGGTCGTGCGCCACCCGATCCGGAAAGCGGAGTAATCGGAGGAGTAATATCCTGTTGAAATAAAGGCAAGGCGAAAGGAGAACGCTTATGGAGGAATTGAAAACTATCATGCAGAAATTTGCTGCGTCAGGTTGGGACTTAATAGCTGACCCGGCGCGGGAATGGCTGGACGGAAAATCCAATAAAGACACTTTGGTATCAGCAATCAAACAGGCGGATGAAGAATGTGGGAACTGCGGATGTGAGTTGGATCAGTTGTATAAAAGAGCATTAGAACTTCTTTGAAGCAGGAGAGGTACCTGCGTGGGGGAATTCACTCTGAAATTTTTCTCGCCGACATTAAAAACATGGAAATCCGATTACCATGCTCAAAATAACATAAAAAGCGTCTAACAGAGCCATATGTGACCTTAATGGTCATGTATGGCTCTATTTTTTTGCCCATTTTCCGGGCCTTTGAGGGCGAAACATAGAAATGTGCTTACAATTCCGTGTCCTGCGCAAAGCGGCTAAAATGGAATTATCAAAGGGAACACCTTTGAAATAAATCAAATCCGCTTTGTGAAGTACGCGCGTTAAGCAGAGCGGTGGATACATACGGAAGTCTGAAACTGGTGTTAGTGCGCTGGTTCAGGAAAATCCGATGTCCACCGTTTTCTTGCCATGCCCTCACAAGGCTGCGGGGCCGGTGTGCCATCAGATACGCCGGCTTTCTTCGTGTCCACCGCTCGATGAGCGGTGAAAGGACACGAAATGAAAGTAAATCGGAGTAACACAGAGTCAAAGAAGTTCCAGATCCCAATGGTGGTAACGGACGAGGTCATCCGTGATTTTGGTATCCAGTCGGAGGATGTCACCTGGCGGCGCATCGGCAACCGCAAGTGCCGGGTGGTGATGGTGGACGCAACCGAGGAGGAGTATCGGGCGTATATGGCGCCGATTTGGGCGGAAATCAAACGGGAAGACCGGGACGGCCGTTGCATGGTCAAGGGCAAAAACGGCAAGCTGATCCGCTGCCCGGAAAGTAACCGCTGTGAGGGGTGCAAGCACTTCTCAAAGGCCAGCCGTGAACGGAATAAGCCCGCTTCCCTCTCCGTACTGATGGATGAGGGTGCGGAGCCGATTGCCGAAGGGTCATTTGAGGATGATGTGATTTATGAAACCATCTTGGAAGACCTTATCTCCATGCTGACAGAAATTAAGCCGAAGTACGGCAGGATCTTCCGTCTGCTCTATGATGGAGCCACCCAGCAGGAGATGGCGGATGAGCTGGGCATCAAGCAGCGGACGGTGTCGGACGATATTAAAAAGATCCGCAGTCTGGTGCAGCCGCTGGTAAAAGACATTTTCAACCGTTAAAAAGTGGGCGGTGCTTATCATTACGATAGGCACCGCCTTTTTCAGTCTTTCTTGTAAAACATGGTTTCATAGCCATCCGCCCGGAGATTCAGCCCCTCTATCCACGGCGGCGTCCTTCCCATCTGCTCACAGACAGCGTCCAAAGACACATCCATGCTGCATTCAATAATCAGCTCATCGTGAACATGGCCGACAATAAAGCAGTGAGACAGCGTCCGTATGGCATACATGAGGATATCTCTGGAAACCGCCTGGACGATGTTTTCCACGAATTTCGGGCCGTAGGATTCGATGCGCTCCCACTTCTTTGTACTGCCGATTCCCTCATAGGTGACGGAGTCGCCGCCGAACTTGTTTGTCCCCATCTTCGGCTTCACATAGCAGAGCTGGCGGCCGGATGGCAGAACGATGAACAGCATCCCGCTGCGGTAACGGAACCGGATGCCGTGCGTCTCTGTGTCCAGCCGCTGGCGGACGGTGGTTTTCACCGCATTGTCCACATCCCACCAAAGCTGCACGATGTTCGGATTGGAGGTGCGCCACGCATCCACAAGGGGCTGGAGTTCCTCCTCGGAAAGCCCCATTTCCAGTGCACCCATCGACTTGAGGGCGCCTACCGATCCGCCGTATCCCAAGGCCAGCTCGGCGATTTTGCCTTTTTGCCGCAGATGTGCGTTCTGCCCGTGCTTTTCCACCGGCACATGGAACATGGCGGAGGCGCTGGCGCAGTAGATGTCACCGTTCTCCGCAAAAACCTTCAGACGCCAGGACTCGCCGGCCAAAAACGAAAGCACACGGGCTTCAATAGCGGAAAAGTCGGAAACGATAAATTTGTATCCGTCCCTCGGCACAAACGCCGTGCGGATGAGTTCCGACAGGACTTCCGGCACGGAGTCATACAGTGCAGATAGCAGGGTGTAATCGCCGGAACGGACAAGGCTTCTCGCATCTTCCAGATGCGCCATGTGGTTCTGCGGTAGGTTCTGCAGTTGGATCAGCCTGCCCGCCCAGCGGCCGCTGCGGTTTGCGCCATAAAACTGGAACATCCCCCTCGCCCTGCCGTCCGCGCATACGGCGTTCTGCATCGCTTGGTACTTCTTTACAGAGGACTTGGCAAGCTGCCGGCGCAGCTCCAGCACCTCGGCAAGTTCCGGCGGCGCAGTTTTCAGCAGTTCCTTCACGGCCTTCTTGTCCAGGGAGTCCACCTCAAGGCCGTGTTTTGTGAGCCACTCCTTCATCTGCTGGATGGAGTTCGGATTTTCCAGGGCGGTGAGCTGCCGCATCTTTGTGGAAAGTTCCTCCCTGGAACGTTCATCAATGGCGATGGCCTGTTCCACCAGCATCATGTCAAGCTGTATGCCCCGGTCGTTGATCTCCTGGTCAAGATGGTATTCCTCCCACAGGAAATCCGGCACAGGGAACTTCGACAGCTTCTGCTGGATCGCCATCTCGGTTTCCACATCCCGCTTGTTATACGCGATGAAGGTTGACCACTTCACCGGGTCATGCTCTGGGAGATTGCGCGTCCTGCCGCCATTGGCCTTGGTAGGCTTACAGGGGACGCAGAAATAGCGGATGAGCGCCTTTCCCTCAGCCATCTTCTGATTTTCCAGCTTCAGGACTTTGCCGATTCCCTCCAGAGAGAGGGGCAGCCCCATGTATGCGCCCCATACCAGGGAACAGCGCCAGGAGGACGGGTCAAGGTAATTTCGGACGGTATCGCCCTCTATGCTGTAGGAGGAAAAATACTGCGGATAGTTCCGGCACAGCCAGACGGAAAGGCAGACCCGCTCGAAAGACGCATTGTACGCCCACTTGATAACGGAATCGTCCGAGAGCGCCCGGATAATCTCCTCCGGCACGGTGTCGCCGGATGCCAGGTCATATACGGTGACCTCGCCGCCGTTCACGGACACGCCAAAGAGCAGGATTTCAAAATCAGGGGACTCGGCGTATTTGTACGCGCCACATTTTTTCAGATCGACACCGGAAAAGGTCTCCAGGTCGATGGATAGGGTGTGGATTGCCATAGTGCTGTTACCTCCATAAGAAACAGGCGGCAGGAGTGCTGTTCCCGCCGCCCGGTGTGCATTGCTTATTCCTCCTGTTACTTTGCCGCCTGGCGCTTTTTCTCCCTGTGCTTTTTGAACTTTGTCCAGCACCAGTGCAGGAAGTCGGTGATCCAGTACACGATGCTGCCGACGGCAAATCCGTACAGGAGAATGAATATCACGATCACATCGAACTGTTTTGCAAACTCATAAAACTCTGTCATATCCATTTACCTCGCATTTTCTTTGAATGGGCGGGCGGCAGCGGTGACTGCCGCCCTGTGTTGTCTCAGGAAAGATAATCGTCATCGTCCTCGGCACGGCTCTTGCCGCCCAGCGGCTCCCCATCGGAGATCTTCTGCAGGTTGTTCAGCCCGCAGGCGATGCCCCGGTTGCCGTTGGAGTTAAAGGCATACAGGTTGATGCTGGCCCTGCCGTACACGCCGGAGTACACCTCGGAACGCTCCAGAATGGGGTTCAGGTCCGCATCCACAATGCCGGGTGCGGTGGCGGAATTGGCGTTGATGAAGTACGCATCCGCATAGGCCGGATCGTCCGGGCGCTCCACATCACCGTCGCGCAGCGGGGTCTTGATGACCGAAAGGGCGGGGACGGTCTTGCCGTTGCCCTTCAGCTTGGACTCGCCCTCCTCATAGGCCGCCTGGATCGCCGCCTTGATGGCTTCCACGGTCTTCTTATCGGATTTCGGGATGATCAGGCTGACGCTGTACTTGGGCGTGCCGCCGTTGATGCTCTTGGGGTCCCAGACATTCGCATAGCTCCAGCGGGTTCTGGGGCCGGTGATTACCTTCGTCTTATTTACGATCTTTGCCATAGTTGTTGTCCTCCTCATTTTCTTTGAAATCGTTAATGGCTGTGTTCATGGCCGGGCGCTTATCGCTCTCCGGCACAAGTACGGGTTTGCCGGGCGGCTTATAGACAAGGCCGCTGAGCAGCTCTTCAAACTTCTTCCGGCCAAGGGCCTGGCTCATGGCTGTGATGCCCAGCAGTCTCTTCTCATATGGCTCGTAGCCGGCATCCTCGACCGCCTTGGCGACTGCGGCCTCATCGGTGTACTTCCGGTTGGAGCGGCCCTCGACCACTTTGAATCCTGTGAACTTCGTCCCGGACAGGGCTTTCTGCAGGGCGTAGTCCTTGACATCTCCGGCCCAGGAAACCAGTTCGTCCGCCTTGGTAAGAATAGCGGCGACCTCATCATCTCCCAGGAGCGCGGGCATCTCGAAGTCATACCGCGCCAGTCCCAGGTTGTACTCTGCCCGTTTGCGGCAGTTGGCCTTTGCCTTGCAGAACTGGCAGTGGCCGCCGGCTTTGAACTCGCCCTTGCCCTCGTATGCCAGCTTGGCGGCAGGGGCAAGCACAGTCTCCGCCCAGGC
>ERZ773183.2102-NODE-2102-length-14325-cov-20.233777_pt1 | contig 14325 bp, 8 predicted proteins | sample MGYA00580532_ERZ773183 | MGnify/ENA primary metagenome ERZ773183 (study PRJEB29015, sample SAMEA2737791) | human gut metagenome | biome: human gut; feature: human-associated habitat; material: faeces | place: China | collected 2012 ... | reverse complement strand
GGCCTCCCATCTCTCGGACTTCTATTTCCTTGTCCAAGAAATGGGAGGCGGTTCACTTTGAAGCGCCGGGGTGTCATGCGTTTTCGCGATCGTGGTCAAAATACCCTGATAGTGCGCCGACTTGACGCTTGAATGCGCCCAAAAACCTTATACATTTCCCAAATAGCGGTCATCTGTTCATTATCTTTGTCCCTCAGCCCTTTCCGGAGATCGAAATGAGGGAGAAATGCCGGGCACCACGGGTTTCGCAGCCGTTTCCCGGCTTCCTTCAGCGCACTATCGGGGTATTTTGACCAGACTCAGAAAAACGAACGGCCGCCGGCAAAGAATAATCGCGCTTTTTACGCCCCCTCTTTTTTTCGATGCATAGCGACCGATGAATACCTGCGATAACTTCTCATGGAATGAATTGCCTCATCTCCCGGCAAAACTCGGCTGCAGCGAAACATTCGGGCCACGGAAAGTGAATCCTCCAGAAGCGGTTCAGCCAGAGGTCGAGCATGCCTTCACGATTCCGGCAACATGCCGAGCTCCGAAGCGCGCTGATCTAAAAACTGCGAGACCTTCAGTGCCTGTATGCTGCGGGCCACATAATGAACGGACGAATCATCGGTTAGTATTCACATCTCCAAATTTGTCACTTAACCAGGTATTATCGAAAGCAATAGGGGTTTTCTATGAGAAAGGAAGAACACCCATGAAACTACTCAGACGACTCGCCCAAGGGGGAATTCTAGCGGCGCTCCTCGCTCTAGTGTTGCTACCCTCGAGCGCGTTTGCCAACACCCCAAGCCGCGTCATCGACTTTGCGACATTCCTCAAAGAAGTCGAAAACGCCAATTATTCCTATGACGGGCAGGGCGTGACCGTGGAATGGAGCCCCTCCTCCGCTTGCACCGATAACCGCCCGGGCCACACTTGCCTTCTAGGGGAGGGCACCCACACCCCCGACGGCAACAACGCACAACGCAGACAGGGCAACAACGCCCAATACCAGCTGTTCTCAGGCAAAAGTGCGGTCTCCATCAAAAATGTTACCTTCACCTTCAAGCCTGCCGACTTTAAGCTGTGCATGAACAGCGATTGGCGTGGCACCTTCACCGCTGCCGAAGTCGTGAACGCCGAGCTGCAGCTGCTCAACACCGGCGACGTTACCTTTGAGGGCTGCACGTTCAACCGCGTCATCGCCAGCCCGTACAGCTGCACTGCAAAAGCGTCCTTCATCGGCTGCTCATTTAACGATGTCTACAACAACTACGCCATCAAAGATGTCCATGCGGCTGTCGCAAACATCTCCAACTCTGTGTTCACCAACTGCGGCGGCGGCATCTACTTCGAAGGCAGCACCACACGAACCGCCATCGATATCACGGGCAACACCTTCTCCAACGTGGATACCTTTGCCCCCGAAGACAAGAAGTTTACCCGTGGCCTCGTGCAGTTCTCTGCCAACGGTAACTACGCGAACGCAGCCGTAAAGATCTCCGGCAACACTTCCACAGGTGGAGCCGGCGCCATTCGTCAACTCAACACCAGCATCTCCGAAAAGGTCCTATCGCTCGACGTGCTGCTCAACAACAACTCCTTCGACGGCAGCGCACTCACCGACTCCTCCTTTGGAGCAAACGCCGTGTACTACGATGGCGCATACTACAAGACCCTCATGGATGCACTGACGGGCGTCTTTACGAGCTCTCCCAAGGGTACCGCCAAGGTCTATTGCAAACCCAAGGCCGACGTGGGTGCCATGACCCACGGCCACGTTGCCGACGACATGGTCATCTATGGCAACGGCGCCTATGTCTCGACGGGCGAGCGCGACCTTGAGATTGACACCTATAAGTTCAACCGTAACACCGGCACACAGGACGTCGCCGGTACATTCCTGGACAAGGACATCACCGTCACCGTAAAGGAGCTCGACGGCATTGCCGCCTGGGGCGAGCGCAACACGGCTCACACCGTCAACCTGGCATTCGAAAACTGCAAGAATATGCAGCGTATTTACTTCACCAACGGAGCCAACCCCAACGGCAAGATCAACATCACCCTCGATGGCTGCAGTTTCGACGGCTCCCCCGATGCGGCGCTTAAGGCTAACGCCAACACCACCGTATACTCCAACTCCCCGGGAGATATCTTCATTAAGGACACGACGTTCAAACAGATTTCCGTTGCGCTGAACATCAACCACAAGTCCACTGGAACGCAGAACATCACCCTCGACAACTGTTCCTTTAACGATTGCGCAACACCCGAAATCTCCAAAGACACAAAAACTTACGGCGCTCCGGTCCGCATCGTGGCCCAGAAGGGTGCAGTCACCAACCTTACGGTCAAAGATTGCGAGTTTGCGTATAGCGAAGGGAAGACCAACTGCGGCAATGGCGACATCCTGCTCGGTGACGGCCGTCATGACGCTGCCAAGGACCAGGGCGTTGTGACTCTGTCCATGAATGGCACCGAGGCCAGTGTCATGAAGCAGAAGACGGGCTTCTACGGCCACGACGGCCAGGTGGCAGACGAGTCGCAGGGGTCCAAGACAGAAATCTCCAAGGACGATCTGGTCAAACCCAATGTCGATGACAACTTCGTCGTCGACGACCACTCCAAGACCAAGATCGTAGGTGCCAAGGAGGCCACCTGCACTTCCAAGGGCTACACCGGAGACAAAGTCTGCTCGGTTTGCGGCAAAGTCCTGGAGCACGGAAAAGAGATCGCAGAGCTCAACCACACGTATGAGAATGGCGTCTGCACCCTATGCGGCGCCAAAGACCCTGACTACACCCCGACCAAAGAACCTAGCCAGCAGGCGCAGAAGCCCGGCAAGCCGAGCAAGCCCACCCTGCCCGCGACGGGTGATGTCGCCGCTCTTGTCGCCCCCCTTAGCACCGTAGGCGTGGCCCTGATTGGATATGCCGCTACCCGCAAGAAGCGCATTCGCTAAGCTGCATTTCAGCATCCTCACCACCTAATCCCAAAGTAAATACATGACCCGGTGGGACGTTTATCCCACCGGGTCATTGCATTATCGACTCAGTCGAATTCATGCCGAACAGCATCACAGAAGAGACAGGACAGCCCGCCCACGCAGCGAGCCCTTAATTGTCCACGCCTTCACCAATCGGAGCGATGCGCTCGAAAAGCAGCGTATGCTTTTCATCGACGTCAATGTCCTTGTGGAAATGCCCGTAGTATCAGCGCTTGTAATCGAGGCGCCAATCGACCTCATCGAGAAACCTGGTCAGACGCTCGTCCGGAAGGCCCGGTATCGGTATGGTGGGCGAGCCGTCACGCAGTCTCTGAACCATGCCGCCACACCAGGACTCGGCGGGGCGGCTCTCCCAGTGACCGAAGCGCTCATGGTTACCGTCGACGAAAAGCACTTTGTAGGGCAGGAACTCGAGTCAGACGATCTCGTCGCACTCTATCTCCGAGTAATCCCACGGGAGCCAAAATCCCCCGCAACGATGAGGAAGTCGCCTTCGCGGCCCTCGCTCCAACACTCAAGCCTCTCTAAGCCCGCCGGCCCGCTCAGGTCTCCTGTGACGTAAATCATCGTACACCGCCTTCCACTGGAAACGTCGCGTGGAGGAACCTCGATTCCACAGGACCTGCGCCGCTTCGCCTGGCAAAGAAGATGGGTAGCACCTCTGGCGTCGTTAGGACAACCGCAATCGGTCGCGAACGTGCAGCTCGTTAAACCGCGTCAGCATAGGACGACGCCCACAACAAATTAACGCGACTACAGGAGGGGGCCCAACGCGGCCCCTCCCGTCCTCTGGAGCGCCAGACATCGTGCGTTTTCGCGATTGTGGTCAAAATACCCTGATGGTGCGCCGACTTGATGCCAAGGCGAGCGCAAAAACCTTATACATTTCTCGGATAGTTGTCATCTGTCCATCATCTTCGCCCCCTGACTCCTCCCCAAGGCGGAAATGCCGGGAAATGTGCCTGGCTCCTAGGCTTTCACGGGTGTTTGCCAGCCTCCCTCAGCGCACAATCAGGGTATTTTGACCAGACTCAGAAAAACGAACGGCCGCCAGCAGGCGAAAAGCGCGCTTTTCAGCCGATACGTTTTTTGCCCTGTATAGACGCCGGCAATTACCTGCGGCGATTTGACAGCTCGTGCATAACCCCGCTCGCCCTTCTATGTGACAACGTCACAATCATTTCCTGATATGCTGAAATCGAACAAAGCCGAGAGAAAGGCACAGCATGAACCGTCGTACATTCCTAATCGCCGCATCCCTCACGAGCATCGTCTCCCTCGCCGGGCTCACTGGCTGCTCTGGCGCGGCCGCCGGCAGCAACGGCAACGGCAACGGCAACGGCAACGGCAACGGCAACAGAAGCAATGCTACGAATGACAGCGGCAACTCAAGCTCCTACCAGCAGGTTGACGCCGAAACCGCAAAGGAGCTCATGGACACCGAGAACGATTACGTCATCCTCGACGTTCGCACGCAGGCCGAGTACGACCAAGGCCACATCCCCGGCGCCATCCTCATCCCGCACGACACCGTGGCGACTGCCGCCGAGGACGCACTGCCCGACAAGGGCCAGCTCATCCTCGTATACTGCCGCAGCGGCAATCGCAGCAAGCAGGCCTCGCAAACACTCGTGGACCTCGGCTACACCAATGTCGTCGAGTTCGGGGGCATCAACAGCTGGCCCTACGAGGTCGAGGAGTAAGCACACGAGCACAGCACAACCCATCCACCCCAACTGACGGGCGGGGCGAGACCATTCCCCAATCGAGCTCCGTCCTTTTGGCCTGGAGACTCCTCTAGTCGTAGCGGCTTGTGCGCCCACTGTGGGATACGCATTTGCGCGCGCTTGCCCCGCTGCGCCCCTAGGCCACGCCGACCACGCGCAGAAACGCGCCGTCGACGGTGAACGCCACGTCGAGCCTCGCGTAGGCCAAATGATACACGCGCTCGGGATCGTGCTTGCTACCGGCGCGGCGCGGGTCTTGGCGCAGCACCTCAATGAGGCCCGCGAGCTTGGACGCAGGGACGCGCACCTGCAGGGCGTCGGGGAAATCGACCTCGAGCTCCTGCCATGGCACGCGGTCGATCCAGCCGCCCGTGGCCTCGGGATGGCTGTCGGCGAAGGGAATGTAGGGCTTGATATCGAAGATCGGCGTGCCGTCGCGCAAGTCCGCGGCGAGCACGTGGATCACGGGGGCGCCGCCCACAATCTCGATGCGGTCGAGCTTCACGCAGGTCAGACCGATGGGGTTGGGACGGAACGGGCTGCGCGTGGCAAAGACACCGCGCCGCTCGGAGCCGCCCAGACGGGGCGGACGCACGGTGGGGGTCCACTTCGCCGTGGTGCCGGGCTTGCTGACCGCCGCCATATCCTGGGCGATGTCCGCCGCGGTGCCACCGGGCGTGCCGTTTTCGAACTCCCAGAGCAGCCACAGATGGCTGAACTCCTCCAAGCCCGCCACGGCCTGCGGCAGTGCGAACTCGGGCTCGAACACGATGCGGCCCTGCAGATGCGGGGCCAAAAAGCTGTTGCGCGGAATGCCGAATTTCTGTGGCAGGTCCGTCTCGATATGCGCGATGGGCGTCATGTCCATGCCAGCCCCCTACCCGTGGAACCGTGCGACGGGAGCCAGAGGCTCGGTGCGGAATACGCGCTCGACCGCCGCCTCGTACTCCTCGAGCTTGCGGGCCTTGCGCACCGCGCGATGGACCGCCATAGGGTCGGCAAAAGCGCACTTGGCGTAGAACCACCACTCCTTCATGCGGAAGACCGCATTGCCGCCGATCTCATCGAGGTAGGCGGCATACAGCTTGTCGTGGAACTGCCTGAGTTCGTCCGCGCTCGCAGCCGGGCCGCCGGCGAGTATGCGCGCGAGGGCCGGATTGGCGAGCAAGCCGCGCCCGAGCATCACGTGACGCGTGTGCGGGTACGCCTCCATGAGCGTATCCATGTCCTCCGTGCCAAAGATGTCGCCGTTGTAGGCCACCGGGAACGGCGCGCGCTCGAGCGTTTCGCCATACGGCTCCCAGCGCGGCTTACCCTGGTAGCGATCCTTCTGCACGCGCGGGTGCACGATAAGTTCCGCGAGCGGCAGACTGCAATACAGCTCGAGGATGCGCTCGTACTCGGCATCATCATCCAAGCCCAGGCGCGTCTTGACCGAGACGGACAGCGGAGAGCGGTCGCACACATCGCGCAAAAACACCTCGAGCTCGTCGAGGTTGCGCAAAAAGCCGGAGCCCTTGCCCTTGGAGACCACCGTGCCCGAGGGACAGCCCAGGTTGAGGTTGACCTCCGCATAGCCCAGCTCGGCTAGCTCGCGCGCGGCCCACACAAACTCGTCGGCGTTTTTGGTGAGCAGCTGCGGGATGACGTTCAGTCCCTCATTGTTGAGGGGGTTGATCTCCTTGAAGGCCTTGCCCCCAAACGAGTTGCCCACGCGCGGCGGGGCGAGAAACGGGGTGTAGTAGCGGTCAAGAGCGCCGAAACACTCAGCGTGCACGCGGCGGAATGTGTGCCCCGTGATCCCCTCCATGGGAGCGAGCGAATAGATCATCTAGCGATCCTCCCACGGGGTGATGACCAGCTTGAGGCAACCGTCCTCGTGCGCCTCGAACGCGCGATAGGCCTCCACAATATCGTTGAGCGGGTGGCGGGCCGAGATCAGGCAGCTCGTGTCGATACGGCCCTCTTGCACCAGGCGCATGGTCTCGCCCATGTTGCACGCGTCCACGCCGCCGGTTTTGAAGACGAGGTTCTTGCCGTACATCTCGTGCAGCGGCAGCATCTGCGGGCCCTCGTACATGGCGGAGAGCACCACCACGCCATGTGGGCGGGCGATGCGCCAAGCCATCTCGAAGGTGTTGGAGCCGCCCGCGGCCTCGATTACGCTGTCGGCGCCGCGGCCGTGGGAGAGCTCGCGCACGTCGGCCTCCACCGCGGCGAGGCCCATACCGCTCGCGTCGATTACGGCATCGGCCAAGCCGCGCTCACGGGCGAGGGCGAGGCGCGCGGGGTCGATGTCGATCGCGATGATATGAGCGGGCCCATGCAGGCGGGCACACATCATGGTGGTGAGGCCGACCGGGCCGGCGCCGATCACGGCTACCGTGGAGCCGGGCTCGATCTCGGCGATGCTCGCACCCCAGTGGCCCGTGGCCACGATGTCGCCCAGGAAGAGGGCATCCTCGTCGGTCACGCCCGCGGGGATGGACGCGCAGGTATGGTCCGCATGCGCCACGCGCACGAGCTCGGCCTGGCAACCGTCCCTGCAGCAGCCGAGCTCCCAGCCGCCCTCCACGCAGTTGTTGACCCAACCGCGTTCGCAGTAGAAGCACTCGCCGCAGAACGTCTCGCAGCTCACGGCCACGCGGTCGCCGGGGCGAAGGCTGCGCACGCCCTCCCCCACCTGCTCGACCACGCCCACGAACTCGTGGCCGAGCACCGTATTGGGCGTGGCGCGCGGCACGGCGCCGTGAATGATGTGCAGGTCACTCGTGCAGATGGTCGAGCGCGTGACGCGGATAATGGCGTCGGTTGGGGATTGCAGCTGCGGCTCGGGGCGATCCTCGAGCGCGATATTTCCTCTGCCGTCGTGTACCAGGGCTTTCATGGGGGTCTCCTTATGTTTGCTTACCGGCAATAATAGGCGATTCGGGAGGCGCCTGGCACGATGTGACACGGCACGCACTTCGGTCTTTCGTCCTTAAAAATGCTGGACTTCACATTTTTAAGGACGTAAAAGTATTGAGTTCAACATTTTTCAGGACGAAAGACCCATCTGCCAGCTTTGGGCAAGGCTACCGCGGTCTAGAGTGCAATAGCCATTGCACAATTCGGCCTGCAACCTACAGCCTGATGGCCATCCGGCCCGACTCGCCCATGCGTCTGAACCCAAAACGGCGATAGGACGCCCCGGCAAGCTGGGCGGACCGGAAAACCTAGTCGTCATACCCGCGGTCTCCTCGCAAACGAGCAGACCGTGGGTCGACTCCGGCAGCGGAGTGTCGAGCGTCGAACGGAACTCCTCGAACGCAACCCCTGCAAGCGGAGTCAGGCGCGCAGACTCTATATCTGCCGCCACCGCCGAGCGGCGCTCCAGCGTTTGCCACTACGTGAGGCCCCACATCAAGGCCGATGACGAGACCCGCAGCATTCTCCCGCTCGCCCGCATCTGACGGCCGTATAGGGCAGCAATACAGAATCCTCGCCAGCCCACGCGTATCTTCGCCATTTCCAGCACGTTTGACGAGGATATCCGAAGAGCGGCGAACCAGCGACGCGGACTCATCCCACGATTTCACGCTCAAAAAACGGAAACGTTGTCTCCCGAAGAGACAGATTGAGCTTTTTCGTACTCGATTTCGGTTTTGCCGAGTAGCGGTGGCTTTTCGTGGATAAAACACCAGGTCACAGAATTGGCGGCTATCCGCGTACTCGGCGTTTTCGAAATCGAGTACGAAAAACCTCAACCAATTAAATCCAAGGGGGCCATTTCCCGCTCAGCCGAGCGCGATCCCGCACGAGACGCACGACAAACAGGGCTTTCGCGGGCGCATTCCGGATCGTCCGCCACGTAAGCGCTCCGTCCGCAGGCGCATTACGAATCACTCGCCACGCGAACACACCGCCTGCGGGCAAATCCCGCTCCATCCGCCTCGCGTCCACGCCTCCGCACACGCCCACTCGACATGTGCCTGAATATACAAACACATGTTCGATGGATTTCGATTGGACGAGACCCAACACGAGCTGGGCTATGCTACGGTATTCATCTATATGGCTACAAAGACGCAAAAGGGAACCACCGAGAGAGCGAGCATGGCAAAGAACACCGCAAACTATGGCAACGACAGCATCCGTCAGCTCAAGGACGAGGAGCGCGTACGCCTGCGCCCCGCCGTCATCTTCGGCTCGGACGGGCTCGACGGCTGTGCGCACGCCGCCTTTGAGATCCTGTCCAACGCCGTCGACGAGGCACGCCAGGGCTACGGCAAGCTCATCACCCTCACCGCCTTCCGCGACGGCTCCATCCAGGTCGAGGACAACGGCCGCGGCTGCCCGCTCGACTGGAACCCCTCCGAGAAGCGCTTTAACTGGGAGCTCGTCTTCTGCGAGCTCTACGCCGGCGGCAAGTACAACAACAACGAGGGCGGCGACTACGACTTCTCGCTGGGCACCAACGGCCTGGGCTCCTGCGCGACCCAGTACGCCTCCGAGTACATGGACGTCACGGTCTGGCGCGACGGCAACAAGTACTCCCTCCACTTCAAGAAGGGCAAGGTCGTCGGCGCCAAGAAGAAGGCGCTCGAAATCGAGCCCTCAGATGAGGACCGTACCGGCACCACTATCAAGTGGCGCCCGGACCTGGAGGTCTTCACCTCGATCAGCATCCCCCACGATTGGTACCGCGAGACCATGCGCCGCCAGGCCGTGGTCAACGCCAACGTGACCTTCCGCCTGCGCATCGAGGGCGACGACGGCGAGTTCACCGAAGAGGACTTCTGCTATCCCAAGGGCATCGAGGACTACGTGCTCGAAAAGGTAGGCGCCGACTACCTCACCGAGCCCTTCTTCATCGAGGCGGACCGCCGCGGCCGCGACCGTGAGGACCTGCCCGACTACAACGTCAAGATCACGGCGTGCCTATGCTTCTCGCGCACCTTCCAGATGCAGGAGTACTACCACAACTCTTCGTGGCTCGAGAACGGCGGCTCGCCCGAGAAGGCTGCCCGCAGCGCGCTTACCAGCGCGATCGACGCCTACATCAAGCAGCAGGGCAAGTACAACAAGAACGAGAGCTCCATCAAGTGGCAGGACGTCCAGGACTGCCTGGTGCTGGTGACCAACTGCTTCTCCACCCAGACGTCGTACGAGAACCAAACCAAGAAGGCCATCAACAACCGCTTCATCCAGCAGGCCATGACGGCGTTCTTCAAGGAGCGCCTGGCGACCTACCTGATTGAGAACAAAGACGCCGCCAACAAGATCATGGAGCAGGTGCTCATCAACAAGCGCTCGCGCGAGAACGCCGAGAAGACCCGTCAGAGCATCAAGACCAACCTGCAGCAGAAGACCGACATGGCCAACCGCGTGCAGAAGTTCATCGACTGCCGCTCCAAGGACAAGACCCGCCGCGAGGTCTACATCGTAGAGGGCGACTCGGCGGCGGGCGCCATCCGCACCTCGCGCGATGCCGAGTTCCAGGGCGTCATGCCCGTCCGTGGCAAGATCCTCAACTGCCTGAAGGAGGACTACCCGCGCATCTTCAAGTCCGACGTCATCATGGACCTCATGCGCGTGCTGGGCTGCGGCGTGGAGATCAAGGATAAGCGTATCAAGAACCTGGGCGCCTTCGACCTGGACAACCTCAACTGGAGCAAGGTCATCATCTGTACGGACGCCGACGTGGACGGCTACCACATCCGCACGCTCATCCTGACGATGCTCTACCGCCTGGTGCCCACGCTCATCGACGAGGGCTACGTGTACATCGCCGAGTCCCCGCTGTATGAGATTAACTGCAAAGAGAAGACCTACTTCGCCTACACCGAGCTCGAGAAGAACGCCATCCTGACCGAGATCGGCGACCAGAAGTGCTCCATCAACCGCTCCAAGGGTCTTGGTGAGAACGACCCTGACATGATGTGGCTCACCACCATGAACCCCGAGACGCGCCGCCTGATCAAGGTGGAGCCCGAGGACGTGGCCAAGATGGAGTCCATGTTCAACCTTCTGCTGGGCAACGACGAGGCCGGCCGTAAGCGCCATATCGCGGAGCACGGCAAGGAATATCTCGACCAGCTGGACCTGCAGTAAGGACGGGCGGCAGGGCGAGCGGCGCCAGCCCGCGACAAGCCCCGCGCCCGCCATCCGGCGGCCCCGCTCGCGCTACAGCACAACGGCCCTAAAGGAAGCATCAAGAGGAAATCGTGGCTAAGAAGAAAACCAACACCCCTAACAAAAAGAAGCAGGTCAACACCGACAACGTCATCGGCCTGCATTCGGAGGTCACGGCGCAGCCCATCACGGAGACGCTCGAAACCAACTACATGCCCTACGCCATGAGCACCAACGTCTCGCGCGCGTTCCCCGAGATCGACGGCTTCAAGCCCTCGCACCGCAAGCTGCTGTACACCATGTACAAGATGGGCCTGCTCAAGGGCGAGCGCCAGAAGAGCGCCAACATCGTAGGCCAGACCATGAAGCTCAACCCGCACGGCGACGCCGCCATCTACGAGACGATGGTGCGCCTCGCCACGGGCAACGAGGCGCTGCTCGCTCCCTTCGTCGAGTCCAAGGGCAACTTTGGCAAGTACTACTCGGGCGACTTGACCTATGCCGCCTCGCGTTACACCGAGGCCAAGCTCTCCCCCATCTGCTCCGAGATCTTCAAGGACATCGACAAGGACCCGGTCGACTTCGTGGACAGCTACGACGGCGCCATGAAGGAGCCGCGCCTGCTGCCCACCACGTTCCCCAACATCCTGGTCTCGGCCAACAAGGGCATCGGCGTGGCCATGGCTTCCGACATCTGCGGCTTCAACCTCAACGAGGTCTGTACCGCCACCATGCACTTCCTCGAGGACCCCGACTGCGACCTGCTCGAGTACATGCCCATGCCCGATTTCTCCACCGGCGGCGAAATCATCTACCGCCGCGAGGAGATGGAGCGCATCATCGAGACGGGCCTGGGCAGCTTCCAGATCCGCTCGCGCTGGCGTTGGGTCCCCGAAGAGCGCATCATCGAGGTCTACGAGATCCCCTACACCACCAAGACCGACGTCATCATCGACCGCATCATCAAGCTCTCCAAGGAGGGCAAGGTGCGCGAGATCGCCGACATCCGCGACGAGACCGACCTCTCCGGCCTGCGCATCGCCATCGACCTCAAGCGCGGCGTGGACCCCGAGAAGCTCATGGCCAAGCTCTATCGCACCACCACGCTGCAGGACTCGTTCTCGTGCAACTTCAACGTCCTGGTCGACGGCTACCCGCGCGTCATGGGCGTGCGCCAGATCCTGCATGAGTGGGTTGCGTGGCGCGTCCAGTCCACGCGCCGCCGCGTGAACTTCGACCTGGGCAAGAAGTCCGAGCGCCTGCACCTGCTGCACGGTCTGGAGGCCATCCTCCTCGACATCGACAAGGCCATCGCCATCATCCGCGGCACCAAGCTCGAGGCCGAGGTCGTCCCCAACCTGATGAGCGGATTTGACATCGACGAGACCCAGGCCGAGTTCGTGGCCGAGCTCAAGCTGCGCAACATCAACGAGGAATACATCCTCAACCGCACCAAGGACATCGCGAAGCTCGAGGGCGAGATCGCCGAACTCGAGGAGATCCTCTCGAGCGAGGACAACATCAAGAAGGTCATTTCCGACGAGCTGGCGGCGGTCAACAAGAAGTACGTCATGCCGCGCCGCACGGGCAGGATCGAGCCGTCCGACGTCATCGAGGTGAGCCTGGAGCCCGAGGTTGAGGAGTACCCGGTCACCATCATGCTCTCGCGCGAGGGCTACCTTAAGAAGATGACGGACCGCGTACTGCGCAAGGGCGCGGCGCTCAAATACAAAGACGGAGACGAACCCTTCATCGAGTTCCCGTCCGCCAACACGCACGAGCTTTTGGTGTTCACCAACAAGAGCCAGGTGTACAAGTGCAAGGTCGCAGCGTTTGAGGACACCAAGTCCGCGCAGCTGGGCGCGTACCTGCCCACCGACCTGGAGATGGAACCGGATGAGAGCGTAATCTGGGTCATCGACCCCGAGGACTACAAGGCCGATGTGCTGTTCGTCTTTGAGAACGGCCGCGCGGTGCGCGTCGCGCTTGCCGGCTACATCACCAAGACCAACCGCAAGCGCCTCAAGAACGCCATCTACGGCGGATCCAAGCTGCTGTATGCGCAGGTGCTCAAGGAGGATTGCGATATCGCGCTGGTCTCGAGCGACTACCGCCTGATGAACTTCAACACGTCGCTGCTCAAGACCAAGACGACCACCAACACGCAGGGTGTCCAGGCGTTCACCGCCAAGAAGGGCCGCGTTGTTACCACCGTGAGCACGGCCGAGGAGGTGCTGGGTGCCGGCGTCTCCGCCGAGAAGTTCACCGCTCAGAGCCTTCCTTGCGCCGGCGCCCTCATGAAGGACGACGACATGCCGAGCCTGTTTGACTAGAAACAAACAGACTGAGCCGTTCACATCAAGCCCCCGAACGTAAGGGGACAAAGGACGGCATGAGGTTCACAACTCCCGGATCGGCGGGTCTCGCGTTGCATCGCAGCCCGCCGATCCGCGCATATCAGGCACCCAGACGTTCACACTTTCCATGGTTACCGTATCAGCCGAGCTCACGCCTGCCGGGAAGACGATTTTCTCCACTCCCGAGCAAAGAAGTTAAGCTTTTTCGTACTCAATCTCGGTCTTGCTGATTAGCTGCTATTTTTCATCAGCAAAACAGCAGGTCACGAAGTTGAAGTTGAGCCGCATACTCGGCATTGTCGGAATCTAGTACGAAAAACCTCAACTTCTCTGGTCACAGTGCTTTCGAACGCTATTTCGCTGCAACGCATTGCGGCTCAGACCGCGATTTATTTCTGCAGGACCCGCCTAAATGAGGCATCTACCCCCCCGAGACATAAAGCACCACATTCATCGAAAGGTTGCCCAGAGGTTGCCAAAAAAGAAAAGCTCCCGACCTTTCCGCAGGTCAGGGGCTTGGACGGTGCCGTTTCTCGCTACTCCCACTCTTTCACGCTCGTTTACTGTTGTGTCATTCCAGTTGACTCCAGCTTGGTCGTCGGCTTCGACCGTCTTGCCGCCGAATCCCGCCGCATGACTTCGCGTAGGCGTTTGGGACAAATCCGCGAACTATTTCGAAACCGCGAGCCCGCAGTTTCATTTTTGTCCCGGGGACAAAAACGGGTTGGTTTTGAGGCTCAAAACCGCCCGAAACGATGCCAAAACGGCCGATTCTCTTCTTTGTTGCCTGTTTAGCGCAGTGAATCGTAGCAGGCGGCTTCGTTTGCAAATTTGAACGTAGCCTTGATCTGTGGCTTGTGAAGTCGCCGTTCCTGCCAGTTGTCCGTTTGTCATCGGATCTGCCGTCTTTGATAAGCGCACATTTCTCTGATATGCATTGGCACAATATGATGAACGATAAGTTAGCGATTTCTTTTTCCGGTATTTTCTGTCCCTCGGATCTCCTCATGATAGAAATAATCCACGATCACCGGATGTCCCTGCGGGGATCTTCCATAAGGCATTTCATTATCCGCAAAGGGGCAATCATACTTCTTAGCCATTTCCTCAGCTTTTACTTCAAGTGCTTCAAAGT
>ERZ773183.2079-NODE-2079-length-14528-cov-3.158157_pt1 | contig 14528 bp, 10 predicted proteins | sample MGYA00580532_ERZ773183 | MGnify/ENA primary metagenome ERZ773183 (study PRJEB29015, sample SAMEA2737791) | human gut metagenome | biome: human gut; feature: human-associated habitat; material: faeces | place: China | collected 2012 ... | reverse complement strand
ATAAGGAACCTTGCAGGGCGGCGGTCATACAGGGAGGGTGCAGGGGCAGCGGGAAAGACGCAGACAGGGCCGGCCGGACACCGCCTCGAACAGGTGAAAGAGGGCAGGCAGGGCGGCGGCACCGATGTTTTTTATCTGCATCCGATCCCTGATACGTCTTTATTCATCAAAGATTGGGAGCAGGAAGCCGTAGCCTTCCTCTTCCATATTTTCATAAGGGATAAAACGGATGGAAGCGCTGTTGATACAATAACGCAGGCCGCCCGATTCCGCAGGCCCGTCGTTGAAAACATGGCCCAAATGGCTGTCACCCACTCGGCTGCGCACCTCCGTACGGTTCATGTTGTGGCTGGTATCCTCCTTTTCATTCACCACCTCAGGAGCAATGGCTTTGGAAAAGCTGGGCCAGCCGCAGCCGGAATCAAACTTATCCTCCGAACTGAAAAGCGGTTCTCCCGTAACGATATCCACATAAATCCCCTTGCGGAATTCATCATCATATTCATTCATAAAGGGGCGTTCCGTCTCATTCAGCTGTGTGACCGCATACTGGATATCCGTAAGGCTTTCCCTTAATTCCTCATCATCGGGCACCGTATAGTCTTCCGGCCTGATCAGACCCGACAGATCCTCCGCCCCCAATCCTTCTTCCTTAATAAATTCGTCCGCACTGTTCAGATTGATGTGACAGTAACCGCCCGGATTCTTGTCCAGGTAATCCTGATGGTATTCTTCTGCCGGATAGAAATTGGATAAGGGCAGAAGCTCGGTAACTACAGGAACATCATTCATTTTCTCCTGCTCTGCCAGCACCTTTTCCGCGATATCCCTGTCTTCCTCGTCCACATAGTAGATACCGGAACGGTACTGGCTTCCCCGATCATTCCCCTGTTTATTGACACTGGTGGGATCCACCACCTTGAAGAAGCCGTCCAGCAGCTGCTGTGTGGTGATGAGCTGTGTATCATAAACCACCTTCACCGTTTCCGCATGGCCGGTATTGTTATAGCATACCTCCTCATAGGTCGGATTTTCCGTGTTTCCGTTGGCATATCCCACTTCCGTGTCTTTGACGCCGGGAAGCTTCTTCATATAAGCTTCTACTCCCCAGAAACAGCCGCCTGCTAAATATATGGTGTGCAGGTTTTCTTCATCCGTCATCTTATTTTCCGTATTCACTGACATATTCTCTTCCTCTCCTTCCATTCCTGTTGTATTCCCCGAGGCAACGGCACATCCCGCCAGCAGGCCGGAAACAAGGATTGCAGCCAGCAGAACGCTCCCTGTCATTTTATATTTGTTCATGTTATTCCTCCTTTCATGCCCTGATTCTACCCCGTTTTTACAGAAAAGGTAATGGAATCCGTTTCTCATTTTCTTTGATTTCTTATGATCATGGAGAATTACGAGGAATAACAATGATTCAGCCTGTTATAGATTCTCAGCCCCAGCCCGGCGTTTCCGCAAACACCTGAGTATCAGATAATACCGTCCAGCCTTCCTCTCCGGTACCTGTCCGTCTCATTTTTACATAAATCTGATTTTCCGCAGCGGGTGTAAGCGCTGCACAGTTCAGCTGTTCTCCCGGAGCTGCAAGAAAAGAGGGTTCTCCCGACAGGCATTCTTCCCGGGTGCTGTAAAAAGGTATAGGCTGCTGTGCGGTATAAAGATAAGGCTCTCCCCCTGTCAGGGGAACCTTCATGTCATATTCCTGCCGCTCTGTCTGCGCTATTCCCGAACCACCAAACACAAAATCCAGCTTCACATAATAAGAGCCAAGCCCCTCGGCGAACACAGGCGTATCCGCCCAGATCTCTATGCTGCCGTCACCGGGAAGCCGCATCATCCTGCCGCTGTCAAAATCGAATACCCCAATCCGATACAGATTCCCCAGCCCGCCCAGGATTGGGACCTCTCTCAGATCTCCCAGTTCCTTAAGCTTTCCGTCCTCCGCGGCAAAAAATTTCAGCATGGAAAAGCTTCCACTGTCTTCCAGCCCATATGCTGCCAGCTCCTTTTTCCCGTCATTTCTGTCAAGATCAACCACCAGCAGCTGATAACCGATGGAAACCGCCTGATCTGTCTCCCAGACAGTCTTTCCATCGATGATGACTTCCATACCATCCGCTCCATACATGTCTTCCCCTGTCCTCACTGTGTACCGGATCTCTTCTGGGACTCCGTCTCCGTCCAGGTCATACCAGGCTGCCTGCGCCGGTTCAATATCGATGGCAGTACCATCCGCTTCCTCCGCCGCACGCCGGTTCTCCCACAGCTGCTGCAGCGTTCCTTCGGGTCCATGCCACTCCGCCGAAGCCAGTTCTCCCACCAAAAGTCCGGCAATGCCATCGTTTTCTTCCTCTTTTGAAAGCTTACTATCCTTCCATGCACAGGTCACATTTACATTCCGGTCTTCTTTTCTCAGGTTCAGCTGTACAAGACCATTTCCACGAATGCGTATATCCCTGACCCAATAGCCATCCGCTTCGTAAGGCGAGAAGCATTCCGCCGCGCCGGGCAGGCCCAGGAAGCTGTCCTGTCCCACGGCCATCGCCCCATATTCATGAAAGCTGCCGTTTTCATAATAAAAATAACAGGGCTTTACCGTACGCCCCGTTCCATCCTCGCGGGCATCCGTGCTGCTTTGGTACAGAATATAGGTGCCGTCCTCCGTCACCGTAAAGGCTTCTCCTTTTCCGGAAAGGACGCTTTCATAAGGAACCTTGTCCGAAACTCCCCACAGCAGAGAAGATGCGGCGCTGCCTCCGTCCGATTCCGTATACCAAAAGGCGGTATTTTCCCCTTTGAAGAACGGCGCTCTTATCCTGCAGATATTCCGCCGCTTCCCCGCCGTTCTTCAAAGGGGCGGCTCCCTCAGCCCCTGCAAACCACCTCTGCCCTTCCAGAATGCCGTCATTATTCACACCCGCAAAGGCAAACGCCTCCCTGTTCCCGTCGCCATCATAATCGGCACAGTCAAACAGCAGGATTTCAGCCCCCGCCGCTTCCTTAATCTCAGAAAATAAAACGGCATCCTCCCCGGACAGCTTTTCCCCGCGGAATGTAAGCTCACCGGACACCTCCTCCGTTTCGCCTCCCTGTGATACATTACCGGTTTCCCCGCCATTCTCTTCTGTAACAGAAGTCGGGACAGCCGATTCCGTATTCTTCCGCGAACAGCCTGCCATCACCAGGGCGGAAAGCAGACAAAATACGAACAGTGTCTTTCTCTTCATATGATTTCCTCTTCCTTTCTAACCATTTTCCCTTCCTAAATCTGTATCTGTCATTGTAGAATATTTTTCTGCTGAATCGAAGGACTTCTGATTGCACTTTCATTTTACTGCAAAACAGTCTGCATGTATAGGAGAAAACCGGTCCGGGCGAAAGGAAGCCGCCAGAGCCGGCACTCTTCAGGATTTTATGGAACCAGGCGGATCTGACAGGATATTTTTGAAAAGTAACAGTCCCCTATACCAAACATTTCATTGAAAAAATATGTCCTGTAATGATATAATAATATAATTGGAACAGGCCCGAAAAGCCTTTTGTACGCTCGTTTTTTCCCACCTGCGGGAGCCGTAATTACGCGTGTCCGGCTTCCGTTCTTTTCCCTGTTATGGCGCGCAGCGCAGCGCGCAGATTGGTATGATAATGAAAAAGGTCACACTGCAGGATATTGCCAGTTCCCTCGGCATTTCACGAACCACTGTCTGGAAGGTATTCAGCGGTCAGAAAGGTGTTTCCGATAACCTGCGCAGGAAAATTCTGACAACGGCACAGGAAATGGGATACGAATTTCCGGAATGCGCTCCTCTTCTCCCTTCCCAAAAGACTGCTGCGCCTCCGGTCAATATTGCGGTTGCTGTCTGCCGGCCGGAATCCTCCATTTTCTGGATGAACATTATCCACCAGATCGCAAAGGAGCTTTCATTCCACAATGTCAATCTGGTTTATACTTATCTTCCTTCTTCCATCGATGAGGATTATACTCTGCCGGCTTCCCTTGTAAACGGAAATACTCATGGAATTATTGTCCTGAATGTATATAACTATCAGTTAATCCGCCTTTTGTCAGAGGCTCCTGTCCCCAAGGTTTTTCTGGATACCGCCACTTCCATCCCTCCCTCGTCACTGAATGGTGATCTTATTTTAATGGAAAGCAGCATCAGCATTTCGGAAATCACGGAGCATCTGCTGAAGCAGGGACGTAAAAAAATCGGATTCATCGGCGATATCAATTATGCGCAGTCCAATTACGAACGGTATGAGGGTTTTTCCAAAACGCTGGAGCGTTATGGTCTTTCACCGTCTCCTGAGCTTTCTTTTACCGGTTCCATCGGAACCGATACGTATAAGGAGGAAATCGATGCTTTTCTCAATACGCTTCCCAGCATGCCGGATGCCTTTGTCTGTGTCAGCGACTATGTGGCCTGCCTTCTGATGCAGCTTCTGTTAAAACGCGGGCTGAAAATACCGGAAGACGTTGCCGTATCCGGGTTTGACGGAAATATGGAAAGCCCTCTGGCGGAGGATCTGACTACCGTGCAGGTATTCAATCAGGATATCGGGCTGCGTCTCGCCCTGCAGATTTTATACCGTATTGAACACCCTGACACACGTTCTGAAATTATTTATATTTCCACCCAGACCATTTTCCGCTCCTCAACAGGCAGCGTTAAAAAAGCGTGACACAGGAAATGCCGGGCATTCAGCCCGGCATTTCCCATATGCATCCTTATGTATTTTTCTGTTATGAGGCTTTCTATGCATTTCTGCCGCCGGGCCGCGGGCACCACTGTGCTTCAGTCTGCCTGCGCCTCTTTCATCAGATAGTACAGCGTTGTCACGCCCGCACCGGTTGCCCCCTTGCTTTCAAACGCATAGGTGGGAGTCCCGCACCACGCGGTTCCTGCAATATCCATGTGAATCCAGGGTTTCCCCTCACAGAATCTGCGGATGAACAGTCCTGCCGTAATCGTTCCGCAGCATCCTCCTCCCACATTTTTTACATCCGCCACATCGCTGTCGATCATCTTTTCGTGTTCTTTGCCATAGGGAAGCCGCAGATAACGTTCCGCTGACCAGGACTGGGCACGCTCGAACAGCTGATAAAAAGAATCGTCATCCGACATGGTTCCGCCGATGGTATTTCCCAGCATCTGCCCCACCGCGCCTGTCAAGGTGGCAATATCCAGCACTTTGGTAATGCCTTCCTTACGTATCCCGTAGCTGACCGCATCCGACAGCACAAGCCGCCCCTCCGCATCCGTATTGAGCACCTCTATTGTCTTGCCGGAATAACCCGTTATGACATCTCCGGGAAGAAGCGCGGACTGGGATATCCGGTTTTCACTCAGCGGAAGGCAGGCCGTAATATTCACCTTAAGCTTTCTGGCCGCAGCCGCATGAACTGCGGCCGTCACTGCGGCGGCTCCCGCCATATCCCCTTTGATTCCCGCCATGGAGGATCCTTCCTTTAAACAATAGCCTCCCGTATCACAGGTGATTCCTTTCCCGATCAGCCCATAAACTTCCTCGCTCCCGGGATCTCCCTTATATCTTAGAATCAGCAGGCAGGGCGGATATTCGCTGCTGCCTCCCACACCATAAAGAGCCTCCATATGAAGGGCTCTCAGCTGCCCATATACAAGCATTTCCATCTCCACACCGCAGTCACTGACATAGTCCGTGATCTTCCGGGCAAAATCCATGGGCCGCAGATGGTTGCCCGGCGTATTCACCATGTTCCTGGCAAAACAGACACCTTTTAAGAGTTCCAGCCCTTCCTGAAGACTGTCTTCGAAACCCTCCGTATTTTCCAGCTGGAAATTACAGTCCGGGGTTTCCTCCTTCTCCGTCTTGCTGTATTCATAAGAATAACCGCCAAGTCCCAGCCCTAATACCACGGCCGTAATTGCCTTTTCTCCCAGTCTTTCCACAAAGCATCCGGGATCCAGGGAAATTTCCCTGATATGCAGTTCCTTGCACCGTTTGGAAACCGCGGCCAAAATCTCCTTAACCTGAAGAAGCCCCAATTCTTCCTCTTTGCCGCAGCCTGCCAGCAATACGGCCTGGCTGCTGAGAGGCACCAGCAAGCTTTCCAGGTATTCTCCGCGGAAAACCTTCTCAAGCCCCATTTTGAAGCTGCGGATATGGGCATCCTTTTCCCATACAAAATCTACAGAATATATTTCATTTTTCTTTTTTACTACGGATATCATTTCCGGCTCCTTTATTTCTCGTACTGCCCGGCTATCCCGAGCATGAGTTCCACACTTCCCACGTGATAGCCGGCACAGGCATAAATTCCGGCTGGTCCATTCCCCACAATGACCAGCACCGGAAACTTCTCACTGTCCACACCCATGCTTTCCGCCGTTCTTTCCATATCTTCCCGGTCGGCAGCATATACCTGAATGCCTGATACGTTGTCCAGCACCTTCCGAAGTGTTCTGTTTTCCAATTCTTCCGGGCTGCGCAGAACCGCAAGCAGCCTGTGCCCTCTTTCGTTCCAGCGGGATGCGCAGTCCAGCAGTTCATTGAGCACATGCTCCGTCGGTTCTTCTCCCGTCCCCAGAAAGGCCAGTACTGCCGCTTCCTCCTTCGTCAGCGCGGAAAGCATGTGTGCGTTCCCGTCCGCATCCCTTAAAGCAAAATCCTGCAGCGGAATTTCACTGTTCCGATCCCCGTTCTTTTCTTCCGGGCATTTCAGCCTAATCCGTTTCGTCTCTCCCGTCTCCAGTGCGAACGTCCTCCTCAGAACACACTGGCTTCCGTCAGGCCTTCGGCGGACAGTGATCAGTCTGTAAATACCTTTTTCCAGTGCCAGGTACAGCGAATTATTTTCCGGCATGCAGCCGGAATAATCCAGGGTACGAAAGCCTGTTCCTTCCAGCCTGCCCAGGGTCCAGCTGCGGAAATAATTCCAGCTGTCTCCGTCCTCCGCCAAAAGCACAAGCGCCGCTCTGCCCTTCGTGTTTTCATCCCCGGCTTCCTCAGGTATTCTGAACGAATCCCCTCTCCAATACTCCGGCTTCCCGGTAACATGGTTCAGCCTTGCCGGAATCCCCAGGCTGCGGCATATGGCTGCAAACAGGATGTTCTGCGACTCAGGGCTGCCGTATTTCAGCTTCAGGCACCCTGCCGGAGTCGCACAAAGCGCCGCATACTCCTGTTCCGGCGCATAACGGATATTTTCCCGTATGTATCGGTATATCCGTTCAGGATCCCGGCGGAATTTTCTTTTTTCTTCCTCTGTAAAATAGGCTCTGATAAAACCGCGCCATGCCGTGAGTTCCTCCCTGCCGATTCTCGGACAGAGGAGATATTTTACATAAATATCCTCAGGCCAGTCCCCTCTTTCACAAAGCAGATGATCCTCCAGAACCTCTTTCTTCAGATCCTTGTAATCCTTCGCCGAAAGAGAATGCAGCATACGCCTTCTGTCTACCGAACCGTCCCGGGCCAGAAACTCATATAATTCCCCGAAGTTTTCTCCCGCAGCCCGCAGCATAAAAGCCTCCTGCGGATATTCCGCGGCCTTTTCTTCCTCATAATAAGACGAAAAACGGCTCTCTCTTTTTGCGCCGGCTTCAGCGAACCGCCGTTCCCTTCTCCGCTTCTGTTCCTCAGACTGCTTTCCGGGATGCATGGGATACTCCTGAGGGGGCGTCCATTCTTCCTGCTCCCATATATCCGCCGCCCACTCTTTTTCTTCAGCCGAAAATTCCGGCACCAGCCTTATTTCCTTTTCTTCCGGCAGAACCGCCAGCGCTTCGGCAAACCGGTCATCCTTCCACGCTCTTACTCTGACGGTTCCCATACCGACTGTGATTTCCGCTCTTCCCTGCCCGTCCGCAGTGAGCACGGCGACGGGATAATATTCCGCCATATTCAGGATTTCCACCACCACACCCGCTTTTTCACAGGGCCGGCCCTGTTCGTCCTCAACGGTGATGCCAAGACGGCAGGTTCTGGCGTAAGCCGGCGTATTGTTGTAATACACCGCCGCCCCGTCCCTCCCCAGGCTCTCCTGCTGTCCATCTGCGCTGAAATCACTGAAGGCACGGCTGTGAATCAGTATGGCACGGCTGGCCGGTGCTGCAAACCATCCTTTATTGAGCACCTCCTCGGGCTCACATGCGCCAAGGAAATACCATGAGCCGCGGATATATACCTCCACCCAGGCATGATTGTCATCACAATGGGACCATCTGGGCGTATAGATCTGCCTTGCCGGTATGCCTGCGCTACGGTATGCCGTAACCGCAAACACCGACTCCTCCCCGCAGCGTCCTTTTCCGCAGCGGTAGACCGTCATGGGAGAAGCTGTCCTTTCATCGGAGGCCTCATATGCCGCATTTTCCGCACACCAGTAATTAATTTCCTTTACCGCCTCCTCCGGCTCTAAACCGACAATCCGATCCCTGAGCTGAGAATAAAAAAAGGCTCTGCAGTCAGTGATATCTTCATTGTTTATCCGATAGGAAAGGACATAATCGGCAAAAATGTCCTCCGGCAGGCTTTTGCACCATTCCACATTTTCCCGAAGCCACAGTGCATGCCGCACAAAACCGAGAAATGTGGAAAATGCATATTCCCCGGCGTCCCGCAGCGGCATGGTGCCATAGAGGAATTTCATACAGACCGCCTCATCGCCGGTACAGCCGGAAAAGCCATTCTCCAGCTCCTCCCGAAGGGGCGCGAGAAAAACTTCTCTTTCCGCATATTTCTTCCGGGCATAATCCTGAAAACGCGCTGAAACCATTTCCTATTTCCGCCTTTCTCCCGCCTGTCCGTCCATTTTTTCCCGAATGAAGCATGTCAGCACACCGGCAGAGTCACATTTATATTCCCAATACATGATCCCATACAACCTCTTTTCTCTGCAGTAGGCCACTTTTTCTGTTATGGACATCGGATCTTCATAGCTGATGAACGTTTTGCCGTCAAACAGATAGGGAGCCTTCGCTTCTTCATCCCAATAGCGGCGGAAGCCGTTTTTACCGATATAGGAAGCCTCCAGTTCTCCGTAGTCCGGGCCATAGCCTCCCACTGTGAGCGCTTCCTGTCCCAGTCCTGTGCCGCCGCCCTTCACATCCTCCCATTTTCTGGAGTAAAAAGGAATGCCAAGCACTATTTTTTCCGCAGGCACCCCCGCTTCCATGAACAGCCTCACCGCTTTGTCCGCACAGGCATCCGACATGTTCCTGCTGCCGAAATAGAGGGCCGCATGGTGCCCGGTCGCTTTCTGGAAACCGCCCTGCAGGTCATAGGCCATGAGCTGCACATAATCCAGATACCGCACCGCTTCCTTCATGTCCGTCTGAGCCGTAAAATAGGCGTCCCCGCCGGCCGCAATGGTAAGCATATACCCGTCTCCGGCTTCGTCAAGACATTCCCTGACGGCCTTCAGCAGCAGCGTAAAATTCTCTTTATCCCCCGGATCCGAAGCAATCCCCGCCAGGGAGCTGCACGGATATTCCCAGTCAATATCAATGCCGTCCAGTCCGTATTCCTTTACCAGCTCTGCTGCGCTCTGCGCCATTTTTTCCCTGTTCTGTGCAGTCCGGGATCCCTGGGAAAATCCGTCGGCTCCCCAGCCGCCTACGGAAAGCAATATTTTTATTCCGGGATTTACCCCGCGGATTTGCGCCAGTGCTTCCTTTGCTCCGCTTCCATCCCATACCATCCGGGAATCCTCCACCTGTCCGAACGCGATATTAATGACATCCAGACAGCGGATGTCCGCATTCCTCATTCCTCCCAAATCCCGGGTTCCCACATATCCGATTACTTTATTCATTGACATTTCTCCCTCTTACCTATGCAGTACGTATACTCTTGCTATCGGCGCCGTCTCTTCCTCGAAGGAAGGCATTTTTACAAGGATGCCTCCTTCCCCTGCGGTAAAAGGAACCTCTTTCCCACAGTCCAGAAGACTCACCTTCTTTACTTCCCCTTCCCATGGAAGAAAAACCTCCTCCGGAACCGGCGAACCTTCCTCCGGGAACAGCTCCAGCGCATAAACCTTCCCGTCCTTTTGGGTAAAAGCAATATTTCCCTTCTTATAGGGAGCGCACACCCTCGTGCCGTAAATGGCATCTCCGTAAAGCTTCAGCCATCTGCCCATCCCCTTCAGGGATTCCACCGCTCCCGCAGGCAGCCTGCCGTCAGGCTGCGGCCCTACGTTAATGGCCAGGTTCCCGCCCTTTGCCACGATATCAATCAGCAGCAGGATCACTTCCCTCGGCTTTTTATAGGTATCCTCATAGGCGAAGGAAAAAGAGGTTCCCAGCGTGATGCAGCTCTCCCACGGCACCCCCAGCGGCTGGTCAGGCACACACTGCTCCGGCGTAATATAATTCTCGTAAGGCCCGCCCACCGTCCTGTCCGCGCAGAGCATTCCCGGCTGCCAGCTACGTATTTCATCTATCACCTCGCCCAGGCGTATATCCTGACCGGACTGAGGGCATACCCATCCCGCGTCAAACCACATGATATCCAGTTTTCCGTACCTGGCTGCCAGTTCTTTGATCTGATTCTGCGTAAACGTCACAAAACATTCCCATTCCTCGGGACGCGCCGCAGGATCGTAAGAGGGGCCCCGCCACATATAGTCGCCCCTCGCGCAGCCCTTTTTCCAATAGCTGTCCACATGCCAGTCGGCCTTGGAAAAATAGGCTCCGATCCCGATTCCTCTTTTGCGGAAGACTTCAAATAAATGCCCGCAGATATCCGCATACTTATGGGTATGGAACGGGCAGTCCTCCGCCGTGATTTTGTAGTCCGAATACCTGCTGTCCCACATACAGAAGCCGTCATGGTGCTTGGTCGTAAAAAGCAGATAGCGTATGCCTGCTTCCTCCGCCAAATCCGCCCATCTTTCAGGATCAAACCGAAGGGGATTGAAGGTTCTGTTCAGCCCGAAGTACTGTTCCTTAAATTCCTTTCCGCTCGCTTCCCAGTCAATTCCCTTTCTTGACCATTCCGCATCAGCGTCCGACAGGGCCCAGGATTCCACAATACCCAGCTGGGAATATGGCCCCCAGTGCATCATCAGTGCCAGCTTCTGATCCTGGAACCACTCCAGCTTCTGCCGGACCTTCGGATCCGCCGGCCATACATAGGCATCCGCGGCGCTGTAATTGTGTACGCCCTCTTCAACCACTTCTTCCGTAATTTCTTTTTCAGTCATTGTTCGTTACCGCCTCTCCATGTCCCAGATTATAGGTTATTTTTCCCTCCAGCTCTACCTTCAGTACGGTTGCAAACGGATGCAGCTGCATATTCTGCGCCCAAATCCACAGGGTACCGGGAATACCGCTCCAGGGCAGGGCGCCGGTATAGGTAAAGTCCAGTTCTTCTAAACTATGCAGAACCGTCACCCTCTTTACAGGTGTTTTCAGTCCCTTTACGCACACTGCTTCAAGGGGGTTGTCATATACAATCAGATACAGGGTCTCCTGATCCTCGGAAATGGTGCTTCCTCCCAGGAACTGATGATAGCTCAGGCCCTTTCCCGTTCCGTATACCGCTTCTTCATGATCATGAATCCAGCTTCCCAGATCAAGCAGCACTTTTTCCTGGCGCTCATCCAGCGTACCGTCCTCTTTTGGCCCCACATCCAGCAGGAGCCTGCCTCCCAGCGTGATACAGTCGCAGAACATTCGTATGATCTGCCCGCTCGTTTTATAGTCATTATCGCTGGGCCGGTATCCCCAGGAGTCATTTATGGTGGTACAGAATTCCCATTCTCCCTCAGGCCCATAGATGGGAATGCCCTGTTCAGGCGTTTCATAGTCCCCATATCCCTGCATCCTGGAATTTAAAACCACGTTGGGATTCAGGGAATGAAGATACTCCCGAAACTCCGGCATCTTCCACTGCGCGGCGCTGCGTTCCCAGTCACCGTCAAACCAGAGGAGATCCACGGTTTTATAGCCGGTCATCAGTTCCTCAAGCTGGTGTCTGTTAAACTGCAGGAACTCTTCCCAGGCCTCATAATCCTCTTCCCCGCCCGCCGGGGAACCGTAAATATCCTTCAGGCAGTCTTCTCTTTTCATCCCCTCAGGATAAATGCTCCGGTACCGGGGATCCGACCAGTCAATCAGGGAAAAATAGATGCCTGTTTTCAGCCCCGCCTCACTCATGGCGTCCATATATTCCCTGATCAGATCCCTTCCCGCCGGTGTTTTCTTTACTACGCTCAGGTCACTGTACCGTGTATCAAAAAGCGCCACCCCGTCATGGTGCTTGGCGGTCATGACCACATACTGCGCGCCCGCTTTTTTAAACAGCTCCGCCCATGCGGCGGGATCATATTTTGAGGCGGTAAAGCCTTCGCATTGCTTCATGTAATCCTCATAAGAGATATTTCCGTTATGAAAGGACCAGGATTCGGACACATCTCCCACCGCATAAATTCCGTAATGGATAAAAATACCCAGTTTGGCCTTTCTGAACCATTCCTGCATCATAATCTGATTTCCTCCGGATTTTTATTTTTCCCGCAGGCAGTGAGCCATACGGTCGCACCTGTATCTATTTCCGGCAGCCGCCGCGGGACAGCTGCATGGAAAAGGACATATTACTTTTTACGGTAATATGCCTTTTCTCTGACTGCCGTACAGCTTACTTATTCGTCCTTAATCCGCTATCTTGTCAACTCCGCGAACCTCCAGCCAGTCCTCCAGACCGAGTGCATAGAGTCCGTCCACATAGTTCTTCCACTGGGCATCGTCATTAATATCCAGCTCACCGGATACAAACATGGCCTGCTGCTGATTGAAATAATCCTTTATTGCGGTTGCTATATCTGAATAACGGTCAATCTTATCGAGCGGTATCCAGAAGGAAGGTACGATTTCTTTTGTCAGATAAGGCTCATAAGCCGCTTCCAGCGCTTTCTTCTCATCATACAGCGGATTGTCTTCAATATACTTAAATCCGGAAGGCATATATTTAGGAAGGGACTGCGGCCACAGATTGCCCCAGCTGAGTTTTTCCTGCTCATCCTCAGGAAGCGTCTTGTTATCGATTGCGTGATAGCCGTCATCCTCTTTAAATACCAGCGTGCCTACAGGTCCCCTGTTGCAGCCGATACCGTTTTCCAGTTCAAAGGCGTTGTCAAACCACCGGCAGATCACTTCGGGGTTCTTGGCATTATCCGTAACCACTGCCTGCGTCCTGTATACGCTGAAGCCGTTGGTATCACGCAGCCATCTGCCGCCGTTATCGGTATTGAGAACAGGAAGGATATCATATTCATCCCTCTCCGTGCCTCTTACATGACCGGAAAATTCATTGCTTTCATAAGCGATGGAAACGCCATACAAATCCCTGTTTCCTTTGCCTTCCCAGGTAGCGCTGTCCTGTGTGAAAATTTCCAGGTCAATGAGCCCCTGTTTATACATCCCGTTAAGCCAGCTTAACAGCTCCCGGTAGGTACTGCTCGCTCCGGCATATACTACCTCAGAGTCCTTGATTCCTACGCCATATTTATCCATGGGGAGGCCGAACCATCCCGCCATCGCTTCAATATGCTTATTATTCGGGTCTGTGGAAAAAGGAATTTCATCATTGGGATCCCCGTTTCCATTGGCATCCTGTTCTTTAAAGGCCTTGAGAACCGCCTCAAATTCCTCCGTGGTTGTTGGCATATCCATGCCTACGTTTTCAAGCCACTTCGTATTGATGTACGGAGAATAACCGACCATCGTGTCATCACACACATAAGGGATTGCGTAAATGTGACCGTCGGGAGCCGTCATTTCCTCCCGCACACCCGGAAGATCCAGTATTTCCGTGATCTTGGGGCAATACTCGGCAAAGTAATCCTCCAGCGGAATGAACACGCCCTGGTTTACTCCATATGTAAGAATCATGCTGTCGCTCAGTGTCCAACCGCCGATTACATCTGCATAGTCTCCGGAATTCAGATCCAGGTTCAGTCTCTCCGTAGCTGTTTCATAAGGGAAAATCCGCAGATCCACATCCACATTTGTCTGCTTCTTAAACTCGTTGAGCATATAAAACTCACCTGTGTCGCTGGAATCATCGCAGAATATGGAAAAACTGTAAGTTCCCTCATCCACAAGAGGCAGACCCTCCTTGTATAACACGCCGTTTACTTTTCCGCTGTCATCCGTCTGGGCAGACTGTACGCTTCCTTCCTCCGGAGCATCTCCCCCTGTCGCCGCGGTATCGCTGCTTTTGCCGCAGCCTGCCAGCAGACCCGCACACATTGCCGCAGTGAGCAGCAGTGCAACTATTCTCTTTTTCATTCTTTTACCTCCTGTTTTTTTCTATATTTATCCGGCACACTGCCGGTAAATAATCTTTTTTCCTCAGCCCTTCAGGGAACCGATCATGACACCCTTTACAAAATGCTTCTGAATAAACGGATAGAGAAGCAGGACGGGAATACTGCTGATGATGATCAGTGAATACTTCATAACATCTATCAGTTCCTGTTTTTCCCTGAGCGCCGCCCTGGCCGCCTCGGTAGTGGCCGACTGGGCCAG
>ERZ773183.2048-NODE-2048-length-14699-cov-3.104070_pt1 | contig 14699 bp, 9 predicted proteins | sample MGYA00580532_ERZ773183 | MGnify/ENA primary metagenome ERZ773183 (study PRJEB29015, sample SAMEA2737791) | human gut metagenome | biome: human gut; feature: human-associated habitat; material: faeces | place: China | collected 2012 ... | reverse complement strand
AAATGAAATAAGAGTATCAAATGGGAGAACGAAATGTCAGGCAGAATCCCTGTCTGATTCACAAAATAGAACAGCCAATTAAAAGTGGGGAGATAAGGAGTAACTATGAAATTATGGTATGACAAACCGGCGCGTTTCTGGCATGAGGCCCTGCCAATCGGCAACGGCAGAATGGGCGGCATGGTGCACGGCGGTATCACAAGAGAGTTGATTCAGTTAAATGAGGACAGCGTCTGGAGCGGGAAGCATCTGAACCGCATCAACCCGGATGCAAAGGAGAATCTTCCTGTGATTCGAAAGCTGATTCGGGAAGGCCGGGTGGAAGAGGCGCAGCGGCTCGCTATGTATGCGCTCTCAGGTATGCCCAATTCCCAGCGTTCCTATCAGACGGCGGGCGAATGCTGTCTGCAGATGCACCATGGGGATGAGGTACAGGATTATAGAAGAGAGCTGGAGCTTGCAGAGGGCATTTCCCGCGTAGCTTATACGGTGCAGGGCGTGCGTTATATACGGGAAAGCTATGTATCCTATCCGGAGAACTGTATGGTGATGGTGCTGAGGACGGAAGACGGAACCGCTTTTTCCTTTGATTGTCTCCTGGGACGCTGTCATAATGCCACAGATGAAGTGGAAAAGGTGGATGAGCATACGATTTGCTTTACCGTGGACGGCGGGCAGGAGGGGATATCCTTTGCTGCGGCGCTTTGCGCGAAGGCAGTGGGCGGTTTCGTGCGTGTCATCGGCGAACACCTGCTTGTGAGGGATGTGCGGGAGGCATATCTCTATCTGGATATTGAGACGAGCTTCCGGGAAGCAGATTACCGAAAAGTCTGTCTGGACAGAATCAGAACGGCGGCTGTGAAGGAAGAAGCGGATATCCGGGCCTTACACAAGGAAGATTTCGGCTCTGTTTTCAACAGGCTTGCCCTTTCCTTTGAACTGACGGATGCAGGCCTTGAGCAGATCCCAACAGACGAGCGTCTGCGCAGAGTGCAGGCAGGCGAGAGGGATATGGGGCTGATGGAGCTGTATTTCCAGTATGGCCGATACCTTCTGATGTCTTCAAGCAGGAAGGGAAGCCTTCCCGCTAATCTGCAGGGTATCTGGAATGACAAGCTCTATCCTGTGTGGGAGAGTAAGTTCACTATCAATATCAATACAGAGATGAATTACTGGATTGCAGGAAGCGGGAACTTAAGCGAATGCCAGCTCCCCCTCTTTGATTTGCTTGAGCGGGTGAAGGAGAACGGCAAGGAGACGGCGCAGAAGATGTATGGCTGCAGAGGAAGCGTTGCCCATCACAATACGGGGATACGGCACCCCAGGATCACTGCATCACTTCCACTTTCTGGGTGATGGGAGAGGCCTGGCTTGCCACCCATATCTGGGAGCATTATCTGTATACGGGTGATGAGGCGTTCCTGCGTGAACATTTTGATGTGTTGGAGCAGTGCGTGACCTTCTTCTATGATTTCCTGATAGAGGACGAAGAGGGGAATCTGGTGACTTCCCCGTCCATGTCGCCGGAGAATACCTATGAAAGGGCGGAGGGAACGTACGGCGTGCTCTGTGAGAGCGCAGTGATGGATACGGAGATTTTAATGGAGCTCTTTTCCTGCTATATCAATGCCTGCAGGGTGCTTGCGCTTGACGAAGAGAAAGCCAGGAAAGCGGCCTGCGTGATGGAGCGCTTCCCAAAGCTGAAAATCGGCAGACACGGACAGCTTATGGAGTGGATGGAGGATTATGCAGAACCGGAACCGGGACATCGGCATATTTCCCATGTATATGGCGTGTATCCGGGAAGTTCTATTTCCTATGAGAGGACAGGCGGACTGATGGATGCGGCGAAAGTGACGCTTGAGAGGCGTCTGGCAAACGGCGGCGGTCATACTGGCTGGTCGCGGGCATGGATCATTGGCTTATGGGCGCATTTCAGAGAAGGAAGGAAAGCGTACGAGAACCTGCAGGCGATCCTTACCATGGGCACCTATCCCAATCTGATGGATAATCATCCGCTTGGCGAGCATGATTATGTATTCCAGATAGACGGTAATCTCGGCGCATCGGCGGCTGTCCTTGAGATGCTTGCCTACAGCAGGCCGGACAGACTGGAACTTCTGCCGGCGGTGACGGCTGAGACGGCGGGCGGACGATTGAGAGGCATGGGACTTCGAAGCGGCGGAACTCTGGATATGGAGTGGAAAGACGGAAAGGTGCTGTGGTACCGCATCGTGCCCGGACGGGATACGGAACTGGTAATTTGTGTAAATGGAAAAACGGAAGAAGTGAAGCTGCAGGACGGGGTGGAATATTGCGGAAAATAAAACAGGATAAAATATTTTGGTATTACCTGCTGACTTATCTTGCGGTACTGTTTATCCCTATGGTGATCTGCTGTTTCTATTATATTTATATGCTGTCCCTGATTGCAGAGGATGATATCAGGGCAAAAGAGAGTGAACTTTCCCATGCCGTTGTGCTGGTGGACAATGTGCTGGACGAGTTCGAGTATCTGGGAGACTCTATCGCTGCTAATTCTTACGTTAATGGATTCAGCAGGAGAACGAATGTATTCGACTATCCCAATACCTATCGGGTGTATGAACTGCGGGCTTCCCTGCCGGATTTGTACCAGATGAATCAGTCGATTTTTTCATATTTCATCTTTTTTGACCAGAGTGAAATGGTTATTGGTAAAAATGCGGCGTATACTTATGAAGAATTTTATAACCTGTATATGCATGCGGACAAATATGCAGGCTTTGAAGATTGGTATACGCATATGAAAGAGGAGAAAGTTCTCTATGGGCTTTCTCCTATAGAAAAGTATTACTATACAAAAGATGAAAAGGATATATATTTGAAGCTTTGCTATTATGAGAGACCGCTTATGTCGACGAGTGCAGAATCCAGCAGCAGGATTCAGATATATATGGAAGAGTCCGCGCTGGAAGAGATGCTGCCTGTGCCTGTGGAAGGCGGGATTCGCTTTATGGAGGATATGAGCGGGCAGCTGCTTTATTTCCGGCAGGATATCTCAGAGGAGCCATGGCAGCAGGAGAGAATCCTGGAACTGAGGCAGCAGATACAGGAAGAAAAGAAGGGAGACCGTCTGAAAATCCGATTTGGCGGAGAAGAATATGAGGTTGTAAAGTATGTTTCCAGCCGTTCAGGGCTTACATATTACGAATTGCTGCCGCAGGACGTGGTAATGAAAAGAGTATTTTCCACCTTGTTGGTATCCGGTGTATTTATTCTGGCGGGAGCAGTGACAGGCATACTGCTCAGCTATTATATGTCAATGCGAAGCGTCACTCCGATCAATGATATACTGCGCCAGGTATCCAGGAGTACGGAACATTTTGAAGGACATCAGTCGGTATTTTCCAGTTTAAAGACGACGTTTAATTACCTTGCGGCTACGAATACCAAACTTGCGGATGCGATTGAGAGCCAGCGCCCTTATCTGCGGAATGCATTTATGAACCGTCTCATTTATGGAGATTTCAAGGCGGATGGAGAAGCAGAGAAAATTGCGGAGCACGTGGGTTTTGAATGGAGAGACAGGGTGTTCGGTGTTGTATTGTTCCGATTTCATCTGTTTCCCGGGGATGTAAGGGAAGAAGATATGAAATTAATGTGCTCCTGCATCCTGTCCCTGATGGAAGTGATCGAAAAGGAGGTCCCGGACAGCCTGTATACCAGTTTGGGCGAAGAACAAGTGGTACTGCTTCTGGGTATTGCAAAAGAACGGGAAAGTTTGTTCCAGGAGGAAGTGGAAGAGATTATCCTGCGTATCAGGGAGAATATCTCATTCAGTATTGCAGAGAAACTTTTTGCCTATGGCGGCAATCGGGTAGAGACGCTGGAGCAGGTTTATGAATCCTATCAGAACGCGTCCTATATGATTTTTGATGAAAATGACCAGATCGAGAATCCGATTATCTGGTATCGTGAGTCTGCCGGGGATGTACTGAAGTATCCGCCGCAGGATTTGCAGGTGAGGCTGGGACATTTTGTGATGGCGGGAGACGGCAGGGGACTGCATGACGCGCTGGAAGAGATTATGAAGAAATATATCATAGAAAACAATCTTCCTGTGTATCTGCAGCAGATGCTGCTGAGTGAACTGCAGTCTGTGATTTTCCGTATCATAGGGCGTATAGGGATGGGGGAAGAGGATTACAGGAACTATTATGCGAAGCTGGAGGAGAACCACAATGCGCCTCTGATTACACAGTTTATAAGTACCCTGAATCTTTACAGGCAGGTATGCGAATATGTGGACAGACAGATGCATCGGGGCATGTTTGATATGAATTCCTCTGCGGTGACGGCATATATTGATACTCATTTCGGAGATCCGGAATTATGTCTGGCTTCCGTGGCGGCGCATTTCAAATTAAGTGAAGGGTATTTGTCCCAAATGTTCAAGAAAACTTACGGAACGAATTTCTCCACATATGTGGAAACGGTTCGGGTGGACAAGGCGAAAGATTTTCTGATGAATACGAATTTGCCTGTCAGTGAGATTTCGGAACTGGTGGGTTACCTTGCACAAAATACTTTTGGCAGAGCCTTCAAGAGAGTGACGGGGCTCAGCCCTTCGGAATATCGAAAAAAGAAGCGTGTATCTACTTAAGAAAGCCCGTATTTACGGGCTTTCTTAATTTTTGCATGGTAGTACTGGGAGAATTGTAGAATGATTTTTTGAAGAAAAAATGATAATGTGGTTTCAGCAAAACAAGAGAAGGAGGTACGAAGTGAAAACGAAAGTAAAGACTCGGCAGCCTGGAAAGCGCGGAACCTTTGGCCATTACTTTAAAGCTCATTGGCAGTTGTATATGATGGTTGCTTTCCCGGTGATTATGTTGGCAGTGTTCTCCTATGCACCCATGTACGGTATTCTGCTGGCATTCAAAAATTATCGGATTGTGGACGGTATCTGGGGAAGTCCCTGGGCGGCACATTTCGGAATGGACAATTTTGTACGGTTTTTTAATAACTATAATTTTATGGAGAGTTTGAGAAATACGTTGGTGATTTCTCTCTACACTCTGGTCGTGAATACTCCCTGCGCCATCATTCTGGCCTTATCGTTGAATTATGTCAGAAAGGTGAAGTTTAAGAAGTTTGTACAGATGGTAACATATTTACCATATTTCATATCCACCATTGTATTTGTGGGGATTTTGAATGCGATATTTGATACCCGTGTAGGGGCTGTCGGAAGTTTCTTTTATGACAAAATGGGGATGAATATTCTCGGTACACCGCAGCTTTTTTCTTCTGTATATGTATGGAGCGGTGTGTGGCAGACGGTCGGTTACGGTTCAATCATTTATATTGCGGCGCTTGCAGGTGTGGATATGGAGCAGCATGAAGCGGCGATTATTGACGGCGCGACTCTGCTTCAGAGAATCCGCTATGTGGATTTGCCCGCGATTATGCCCACGGCAGTGATTATGCTGATTCTGGAGATCGGACGAATCCTGAACATGGGTTATGAGAAGATTCTTGCGATGCAGAATCAGAACAATCTCTCTGTGTCGGAAGTTATCCCGACCTATGCGTTTAAGGTATCTTTGGTATCCTCCTTCCCGGATTATTCCTATGCCACGGCTATCGGTTTGTTCCAGTCAATGGTCGGACTGATACTCATCCTTCTGTCCAATAAGATTGCGAAGAAGCTGACCGGCGACGGATTCATTTAAGGAGGCAGGGAAAATGAAAAACAAGAAGATTACACAGGATAAGGTAGTTTATTTTGTTAATTACATATTACTGGCCTTATTTTCGATTGCTGTACTGTATCCGTTGATTTACGTAGTCAGCTGTTCCTTCAGTTCCGGAGAAGCATTGATGTCAGGACGAGTGAAATTTTTGCCGGTAGAACCGACTTTGCTCAGCTATAAGACGGTATTCAAATATGATGCTATTTGGACAGGTTATTTGAATTCCATTGTATATACCTTTGTGGGAACTATTATCAGTATCGTACTTACGCTTTTTGCGGCATATCCGCTTTCCAGAAGTGATTTCCGCGGCGGCAGTATACTGATGAAGCTGTTTCTGTTTACCATGATGTTTAATGGCGGTCTGGTCCCTACTTATTTGCTGGTCCGCAATCTTGGCATGGTTGATACGATCTGGGCGGTAGTGCTGCCTACGGCGGTGAATGCTTACAATATCATAGTGGCGAGAACCTTCTTCCATCAGACGATTTCCAAAGAACTGCAGGAGGCGGCGGAGCTGGACGGATGTTCTGATTTCAAGTTTTTCACAAAGATTGCTATTCCGCTGTCCATGCCCATTATTGCAGTGCTTTGTCTGTGGGTGGCGGTTGCGCTTTGGAACGGATACTTCAATCCTTTGATTTATATCAACTCCCAGGAGAAATATCCGCTGCAGCTGGTTCTTCGAAGAATCCTGCTGATGTCCCAGGTGGATTTCGGTAATTCCGCAGTGGATCCGAAGGTGGTAATGGAGAATCAGTTCTTAAGCCAGATGTTAAGATACGGAACGATTATCATCAGCAGTCTGCCTTTGATGATTATCTATCCTTTTGTACAGAAGTATTTTGTAAAGGGTGTCATGATTGGTTCTGTAAAGGGTTAAGAGGAATTGTAAATTTATATATCAATCGGGGAGACCCGTTGTTTATAAAAATTTTAAGGAGGAAAAAACATGAAAAAGAAAACATTATGGGGAAAGAAACTGCTTTCAACGGCAGCCGTACTGGCGCTCGGCGTTTCTCTCCTGGCAGGCTGCGGCAGCACGGATACTCCTGCAGCAACGGGAGGGACAACGGATAGCGGAAAAGCTGCAAGCGGCGATCCCTTCGCATTCGAACGCGTAAGCGATGTTATCTTCCCTCTGGAAGAGAAGCTGACAATTGACGTATTCGTTTATGCATCCCTGACAGGCGGCGGAACTTATCAGAACAATTACGTAACCGACTGGATTGAGGAAAAGACCAATATTCATTTGAATTTCGTATATGATGTAGACGGCGATGATGCAAAGACGAAGCTGAATCTTGTAATGACTGACCCCAAAAATCTGCCGGATCTGTTCCTGGCAACCGGTTGGACTAAGACCGAGCTTCAGGACTACGGCCGGCAGGGCTTAATCATTCCTATGAATGACCTGCTGGAAGACGCTCCCAACTGGAACGCAATGAATGAAGAGAGCCCCATGAGAAGGGCAGACCTCGTTATGTCAGATGGCAATATCTATACTTACGGCGATAACAATGAGTGTTTCCATTGCCGTTATCAGAACAGAATGTACATCTATATGCCTTGGGTAGAAGCATTGAACGACGGCCATATTCCTGAGACTACGGATGAACTGTATGAGTACCTGAAGAAGGTGAAAAACGAAGATCCCAACGGCAACGGCCTTGCGGATGAAGTTCCCATGAGCGGTTTCATTGGCGGCTGGTCTTCTGATCCTACAGTATGGATGATTAACTCTTTCATACAGTGCAATAACCCTCTGAGCAATACCAATCCTACTGTCGCTGCAGGTCTTGTAGTAAACGATGGTAAGATTGAGTATTCTGTAATGAAGGATGAGTACAGAGAAGCGCTTCGTTACATCAATAAGCTGTATTCCGAAGGACTTCTGGATCCTCAGACCTTTACACAAGACAATACACAGTTCGCTGCAACACTGAAGAACGAGACGCCTCTGGTAGCAGTTTACCCTGCAGGCGGCCCTCAGACAGATGATGAGTTTTGGGCAAATAAGGATGGTGAGTGGCAGAACTGGGAAGTATTCGCACCTGTAGAAGGCCCTGAAGGTGTAAGACTTTGTGCAAAGAATCTTGACAACTACTTTGGTATGGGGATCGGAAGTATTTCCTCTACCTGTGAATATCCTGTAATCGTAACCGCACTTCTGGACTTCCTTGCAAGTGCAGAAGCCAACAATGTACAGTCTTATGGTCCGGAAGGCCTCGGCTGGAACTTTACCAATGAAGGAACCTCCCTTGCAGGCGGAACTCCTACTGTTGAAAAGCTGATTATTCCTGAAGACTATGACTGGCTTGGAAATGGCTATGCAAAGGATTACTCCGGCGAAAACGGCAAGCATTATCGTTGGGCATCTGACGCATCCGTAAGATGGTCCTCTGCAAGAGCACGCGGCGAAGTGAAGGTTCCGGATCCGGATCATGATACCGAGTTCTATCTGCAGAAGGCAGGCGAGCTGTATCAGCCTTACGAGCCTGCACTTGAGACCCTGGTTCCCAACCTGGTATTCGAAGGCTCTGACGCGCAGATTATCAGCGAAGCAACCCTGCAGATCGGCGGTTATGTAAATCAGGCTCTGGTACAGTTTATCACTGGCGATCTTAATATTGATACCCAGTGGGATGAGTATCTGACAACTCTGGAGAAGATGAATGTGCAGCAGTACATCGATACCTATCAGAAGTATTATGATGCTTATATGGCAAATGCTGCAAAATAAAAACGAAATAAGAAAGTTCATTTTGGAAATGAGGGTGTCCCCCGGACGCCCTCATTTTTTAAAAAAGAAAGGCAGGGTGTTTTCTATGAATGTACAGAAACATTTTATCAGAAAAGAGGCCGGCTCACGCTGGCTGGACGCAACGCCCATGGGGAACGGATTCCTGGGAGCCATGGTGTACGGACATACTGCCAAGGACAGAATCCAGTTGAATGAGGATTCTCTGTGGCATGGCAAATTCAGGGACAGAATCAATCCCAACGCGAAAGAGCATCTGAAAGAGGTTCAGGAACTGATTCTTGACAGGAAGTTCGAAGAAGCGGAGGAGCTGATGTTCTCTCATATGGTATCCGCTCCTGGCAATATGAGGAATTTCTCACCCCTGGGTGAACTCAACCTTGCGTTAAATACCGCGTTTCCGTTCCAGATGGGATGGCTGCCGGAGTCCGACGGTGAGAATTATGTATCTGATTTGAACATGGAAGAGGGGATTCTTTGCATTTCCCATGAAGACAAGGGAGTACAGTATACAAGGGAAATGTTCGTCAGTAATCCGGACAGAGTACTCTGTATCCGTTTAAAGAGCGATAAGGAGAAAGCAATCCGGCTGGATATGCTGCTCAATCGTGTCCCTTTCACGGATCAGAGGCTGCCTGATGACAGGAGACCGGGGAAATTCGTCAGCGCCGGCGTATGGCCTGTGACCAGATGTGAGAGAATCTATACCGAAAAGGGCCATACCCTGATGATGGAAGGGGATGAAAATGGTACAAGATTTGCCTGCGGCCTGACTGTGGTGACGGATGGACGAATTGAGGACTGTTATGCGAAGCTGGTTGCCCATGAAGCGGGCGAGGTCGTAATTTATCTGGCGGCTTCTACGGATAACAGGGAAGAAGATTTCGTCGGCAATGTGAAGTCTTCTCTTGCAGCAGCGCGTGCAAAAGGGCATGCTGATATCAGGGCTGACCATATTGCGGATTTCACCTCTTATATGAAAAGATGTACGCTTGCGCTTCCTGAGGACGAGAAAGCAGGAATGTATTTCCAGTATGCTAGATATATGATGGTATCTGCCGGAAGAGAGGGCGCGACGGCCATGAACCTGCAGGGTATCTGGAATCATGAGTTTTGTCCCAGCTGGGAGAGCAAATATACGACGAATATTAATCTGCAGATGAATTACTGGCCTGCGGAAATCTGTAATCTGTCCACACTCCATGAGCCTCTCTTTGACCTGATTCATACGGTACAGGAAAGAGGACGGGATGTGGCGAAGAGAATGTATGGCTGCAGGGGAACCATGTGCCATCATAATACCGACATCTATGGAGACTGCGGTACGCAGGATATGTATGCGGCGGCGGCATTCTGGCAGATGGGCGGCGCATGGATGGCAATGCATCTGTGGGAGCATTATCTTTTCACCTTGGATGAGGATTTCCTGAGAAAAGAATATCCCGTGATGGAAGAGTTTGCACTCTTCTTCGTGGATTTCCTGATTAAGGATAAGGAAGGGTATCTGGTGACCTGCCCTTCGGTATCTCCGGAGAACAGATTCGTTTTGGAAGACGGTTCCGATACGCCGATCTGCGCAGGACCTACCATGGATAATCAGATCATCAGAGGCTTGATGAGTGCTTGTCTGGAGGCAGCGAAGATACTGGGCATTGAAAGTCCTTATAAAGCGGATTTTGAGAGAATCATCAGAGAGCTTCGCCCCAATCAGATTGATTCCATAGGCAGATTGAAGGAATGGGCGTGGGAAGAGAAAGAACTCACTCCGAATATGGTACATACTTCTCATCTGTGGGCAGTATTTCCGGGGGATGAGATTTCCTGGAATAAGGATAAGGAGATCTATGAAGCGGCCAGAAAATCCCTGGACTCCAGAATTGAACACGGCGCGAAAGCGACAGGCTGGGGCGGTGCATGGCATATTGCTTTCTTTGCCAGATTCTTAAACGGAGAAGGTGCACAGACTGCTATTGACAGAATGTTTCATAAGAGCTTGACGGAAAGCTTGCTGAATGCCGGAAACGTATTTCAGATTGACGGTAACCTGGGACTTCTGTCCGGTATGGCGGAATGCCTGCTGCAGAGCCACGCAGGGGTGCATTTCCTGCCTGCGCTTCCTCCTAAGTGGAAGAACGGCGAGGTGAAGGGCCTGCGCGCAAGAGGCGGCCTGGAAGTGGATATGGAATGGAAGAACGGAACGTTGCAGAAAGCAGAAATCCGTGCGGATAAGAGCCGCAGAACGCTGTTTGTCGGTGAGGTACCCGAGCGGATTTCCTGCCAGGATGAAACGCTTTCCTGGGAAAAGGAAGAATTCGGGTATTCTGTGGAGCTGGAAGCAGGGAAAGCATATGAATTTGTGTTTTAGCCGGCGGCAGCTGTAAAATAAAAAGCTTTGGGAGACGGAGTGTATCCTCTTTCGCTGCTGCATATCAGGAATGGATTTACGGCAGGAAAGAGGATATCCGTTTCCTTTATTTCCGGAGGTTCAGAAGGAAAACAGGAGAGAATTGCAATGGAACAGGAACAGAAAATTTTAATTAACAGAAACTGGAAATTCATGCATGGTGATTTTCCGGAGGCGAAAACGCCGGAATATGATGATAGGGAATGGTATGATATCGGGATTCCGCATTCCTTTGGGATTCCGTATTTCATGGAAAAGCAATTTTATATAGGATATGGATGCTACCGCAAATGGCTGCAGATAGAGACTGGTTTTGATACGAAGAAGATGTATCTGGAGTTCCAGGCAAGCTTTCAGGACACGGAAGTCTATGTGAACGGAGAACTTGCGGGCACGCACAGGGGCGGTTATACGGCATTTTTGATAGATATTACTTCATTTGTACGGCCTGGAGCAAATTTGATTTTCGTGCGCGTGAACAACCTGTGGAATCCGAGAATCGCGCCCAGAGGCGGCGAACATGTTTTTAATGGGGGTATTTACAGGGATGTGAGCCTCATCGTGAAGGAGAAAGTGCACGTGGCATGGTACGGTACGCGGGTGACGACGCCGGAGGTGTCAGCAGGAAGGGCGCGTATCGTGGCGGAGACGGAGTTGGAGAATACTTCTTCCGTGCAGGCAGACGGCAGGCTGGAATCCATCCTTCTGTATAAAGGGGAAGAGGCGGGCAGAATGGAAAGCGCGTTTTCCATCGCGCCGGAGAATATAACGACGGTGGTACAGGAACAGTTCCTTGCTGATCCGCAGTTGTGGCATCCGGATACGCCGAATCTGTATACCATGGTCAGCAGGGTATATGTGGACGATGTGCCCGTGGATACTTACGAGACGGAATTTGGTATTCGATATTTTGAATTTACGGCGGATAAGGGCTTTTTCTTAAATGGAAAGCATTATGATATTCACGGCGCGAATGTACATCAAGATCAGGCGGGGTGGTCGGATGCCGTAACGCATACGGCCATTGCGAGAGATATCGCTATGGTGAAGGAATGCGGAATGAACTTCATCCGCGGTTCCCATTATCCCCATCATCCGTATTTTGCAGAAGAATGTGACAGACAGGGAATTCTCTTTTGGTCGGAGAACTGTTTCTGGGGAACCGGAGGTGTGAAAGAAGAGGGGTACTGGACGGCAAGCGGTTATCCTGTGAATGAAGAAGATGAAGAAGAATTTGAGGCAGGCTGTATGCAGACACTCAGTGAGATGATTCGGGTGAACCGCAATCATCCCAGTATCATCGTGTGGAGTATGTGCAATGAACCGTTTTTCTCCGCACTGGAAGTGCTTGATAAGGCACGTGCGCTTGTGAGGAAATTAGTGGAGTACAGTCACGTACTGGATGACTCCCGTCCGGCGGCAGTGGGCGGTGCGCAGAGAGGAGGCTTCGATACTCTGGGTGATATTGCGGGGTATAATGGTGATGGTGCATCCATCTTCCTGAATCCGGGATTCCCGAATTTTGTATCCGAGTATGGAAGCAGTGTGCTTGATCGTCCGGGAGAGTTTATTCACAGATACAGAGACGGTGTGGAAGAGGACTATCCCTGGAGAAGCGGCAAGTGTTTGTGGTGTGCATTCCATCATGGCAGTATTCTGGGAAATATGGGACATATGGGGATGATTGATTATTACAGACTGCCTCTGGATACATGGTATTGGTATCGTGAGAATCTGGCAGGCGTCCCTCGTCCGGAAATACCGAAGAAAGGTGTGCCCCACAGAATTCGTCTGACACCGAGCAGCTTTACTATGAAATGTGACGGTACGGAAGATGTGAAGATAGTGGCGGAGGTGCTGAATGAAGCGGGTGAGAGAATCGACTGTAATCCGCAGATAGAGCTTACAGTAGTTTCCGGACCGGGCAGATTCCCGACTGGTAAAAACTTCATCCTGTCTTCCGGGAAGGAAAATCTGATTCAGGGGCTTGGAGCCATCACGCTTCGCGCTTATGACGGTGGAGAGACGGTGGTGCATGCAGTCTGTGAGGGACTGCTCTGTGACGAAATCAGGATTCAGGTGCTTGGTGAAGAAGCGCCGGAGGGCTGCGCGCGTGTGGAGCTTCAGCCTCCGCCTTATGTGTGTGATGAACCGAAGCGCAGAAGCCTTGACAATATTGCCATCAACCGTCCGGTATTCTGTACAAGCGCAGAGGAAGAGCATCCGGCCCGGAACGTGACAAATGGGGATATGAAGACCTACTGGAGACCGGCAGAGGATGATACGGAACGTATGGTATTGGTGGATCTGGAAGGCACGAAGGAGATTCAGAGCGTGGTGGTTGTCTTCGCGGAAGTGACAAATGCGGATTATGAGATACTGCTGACGGACGACCGGAAAACATACCGCAGCGTCTATGCTTCGGAGAAGGCCAATATTGATAATTTCCTGACGGTTAGTCTGCCGGGAGAGAAGACGAGATATGTCTGCGTGCGATTCCTGGAACGGGCTGTGGGGGTGTATAAGGTGGAAGTCTTTGCGTAAAAGGTCCTGTTTGGAAATAAGAATTAAGATTTATGAGAGAAAACACCATAATAAGAATTGAATAGGTGGAATAACAGTGTTTTTAATATTGGGGGCAGGAATTATGCAGGGAACGTATGCAGGGTTTCTGCCCGTTTGTATTCGCTGTCTCGGCAATGCTGTATTCTTTTGATTTCAGGTACGCAAAAAAGGCATCTGCCAATGGGAGTACATGGTGGATATGTGCTTCCAGAGATGCTCGGCTGTTTCCCGTTTGATAAACTCCTCTTCATACCGGCTCATGGTCTGTATGAGCTGAAGGCTTTTAGGAATTCACGGGTATGTTTTTTCCCCGAGTCTTCTGTGAGAGTGTAAAAAATCTGTAGCCATGGAAATCAAATTTCTCTGAAAAAAATCAAGGGGAGGTAGTGTGTAATAATATAGTGATACATAATAGGTAGAGGACTTCTCATTTTGAGGGGTCCTTCTGCTATTTTGTGTTATGGTTACGATATTTTAAGGCGAAATGGATGGAAATTAAGAAACCAGCAGTATTCATAAATATTTTTATGAGGTCTGTCGGAGTTATGGTATATAAATAACGTGGAAAAAATAAGTGGAACATATGCTCAAGATTCATTGGAAAATAGTCACCTGCCCAGAAAGGCTCTGTTATGTATACATATAAAAAAGTAAAAATAGGAGTTAATGCTCTAGTCCTAAAACGGACACGAAAAAACAAATTAAATATTATTCTCCAAATACCAATCCCCCAGTGAAAAGGGAAAAGGAAAATCAATTTATTTGTCAGGCGAATGGCATAATATAGTAAAGAAAATTGTAAATAGTAAAATGCTAAAAAAGCAATATATCTAATTAGTACAGACTTTTTTGGAAGAAAATAAATATAGATAACGGTTAATATATTAAATAGGATAATTATTATTGCGGTAATGATAAATTTTGTTTTTATTTTCATATTCCCTCCGTATGGAATGCTAATTAATTGTTATAGACAGCAAATCCAACTATAAAAGAATGGGTGAGAATTGGGTTATGAAATCTATATACAACTAAGACTCTTCTCATTATTTGACTGATGATATAATTAGTATTTATCTTTTATTCTTGCATATTAACAATCCCTCAAAAAAAAAATAAAGTAAATATATCTATATTAATTATATTGCTTAGCAAAAGATTATGAAATAAAAATTTACTTTCGCCGTTTTTTATTATCTATATATATAAAAGCGAAGGAGGTCCTATTATG
>ERZ773183.2042-NODE-2042-length-14746-cov-3.607991_pt1 | contig 14746 bp, 17 predicted proteins | sample MGYA00580532_ERZ773183 | MGnify/ENA primary metagenome ERZ773183 (study PRJEB29015, sample SAMEA2737791) | human gut metagenome | biome: human gut; feature: human-associated habitat; material: faeces | place: China | collected 2012 ... | reverse complement strand
GAGTTTCTTTCTGACTTCATCAAACAGCTGTGGGTTATTTAGGCAAGAAGTGAGAGGAGTGTCGTATTCATCAAGTAGCAGTACTACAGAGTTGTCAGCTTGGAGAGCTAACCACCCGATAAATGCACGGAGGCCTTCCTTATCGGTCTTTATAGGGCTGACAAGTCTGTTGACAGTTAAAGTGTCAAGGAGGTACTGGTCGAGAAGTTCGCTAAATTCTTCTGCGGAGGAAAAGCCTTTCAGATTCGAAATCCAATCGTATAACTTGATAAGTACTTTCGTCTTTCCATAAGGCCTCTATCTCAAGACCATGGAAGTCTCGTAGTCCATATTTTGAAGAGAGATTCAAACGTAGACAGCAGCAACGACTTTCCGAAGCGTCTGGGCCTAGATAAGAAAAATTTTTGGCGCTTCGAGGCCAGAGTGTAGATCAGACCGGTCTTATCAACATAAATCTGGCCGCTTTTGCGTAATGCGGAGAAGTCCGAAGTTCCAAGTGGGAGCGGCGCCAAAATTGTTTCCATAAAGCCTCCAATTTGTTCTAATTTTATCAACACCAATGAGTAGTCGCTTACTTAACTTAAGAAGAGAGGGCTAAAAGAACACATTTTCAGAATAGAGACGTTCCTACGGCTTTCGACAAAAAGAGGCGGCACCGAACAATCAGTAGCCGCCCAGGAGAAATTGAAGGTTTCAGTTATTTTTGTTTAATTCAGTCCGTTCAGCTGTCCTGCATAAAGGATGAACAGACGCAGACACATCATGCCGGCGATTGCCGAAATGCAGCTGAGGTAGAAGCAGCTTACAGAGCGGAAGAAGCTCAAAGTAATCGGAACAATCATGCCGACGAAGATAGCGCCGAGCCAGAAGACCCAAGCCCAAACACCGGTTGTGAATGCGGTGAACGCAATCTTTGCCACTTCCGTGCCGGTGATCAAAGAGACTGCAATCATGAAGATGCACATCGCTTCGACCAGAATGATCGGATATTCAGCCACATGCAGGATATGCATAGAGGAGTCTTCACGCTGAGCTCCGAAGCAAATCGCAAAGAGGCGAATCGCAGCGCAGCCCGCGGAAAAGCCCGAAGCGACGAACAAGGCCGGAAGAACTGCCGTGTTGATCAGCGGGAAGCGAATCAGCGCGGAGATCAGGAAGCCTGTGTAGGCACAGATCACAACGGCCAGAATCATGACTACCCAATCCAATACAACTCGGAAGTGCGCAAGGAAGTCAGTGAGCGGCTTTAAAAACTTCAATATCGGCAAATCCCTGAAGACTAAAAGCGTCAACACGAAGAGCAGCGGGATATAAAAGAGCAAAGCCGCAACACCGATACTCATCACCGAGGTCGGGTTGTAGAAGATCAGAATGCGCCAGAAGTTGAAAGGATCCGTCAGGTCAAGCACCAAGCACACCATACCCAAAAGGATGGTGACGAGGCCCACCATGGTGGCAGCCTTCATCTGCGGATTATCAGCGTGCGTCCCTTTGTAGAGATTGATGATGATGGCTAGCGCCACCGCACCGCCTGAAATACCGGCTAAGAAAAGGTAGACGGCAATCGGCCAGGGCCACGCCACACTTTCGGATAAACCGGTCGTAAAGTCAATAACGATATCTGTGGTCTGCATATCAAACCTCTTCTTTCAGTTTCGGAATGTAATGCAGGTTCGGATGGGTTCCGAGAACTGCCCGTACGCGCACGGAGTTCTTAACGGCCAGCATCTTACTGATGTAAGAATTCGGATCGTTCGTGTCCCCGAAGACAAGCGCATCGTAGCGGCAGGCTTGGACACAAGCCGGCTGCTCGCCGATAGCAAGCTTGGTGTGCAGACAGAAGTCGCAGTTCTCTGCGGCCTTCGTTTCTTCGTTAATGAAACGAACGTTGTAAGGACATCCGGCAATGCAGTACTTGCAGCCGACGCAGCGGGAATTGTCCATGGTCACGATGTTGGTGGCCGGATCTATGTGCGCAGCACCTGTCGGGCAGACTCTCACGCAGGGCGGCTCGGAACACTGCTGGCAGGAAACGCGGACATACTTGCGGTTGCCAGGCGTGCCGTCGAGCGGCGACTGGCGCTCCAGCGTCATGCGAAGCTGACCGACAGGAACGTGATTGGTCTCGGAGCAGGCTTCTTTGCAGGCTCCGCAGCCGACACATTTGTTCTGGTCGAAGATCATCGCAAACCGAGGCTTATATCCGCTGACATTAATGGCCTTTGCTTCCTGCTTGTCCAGCAGAACGGCGGTGACGGCTCCGAGGGCCGTGCCGGCTAGGAATTTTCTACGGTCTATTGTCATGATTTTTCTCCGAGGCCCGTTTCCGGGCCCCTCGGAACGGTTACTTAAGCGGATCTACTGCGGTCTTGGAGAACTTTCCTGCGTCCAAGATTTCCTGAGCTTTGCGGACATAATTCTGAGCGGCAGCCAGGCGCTGGGTCAGATAGTTATGAGCGTGGGCTCCCCAGGAACCGTCTTTTTCAATCATGTCGGCAATCTGTGTGGCCAAATCCACATAGGAGAGGACCTGAGTTCTTTGATCGCGGTCGAGGCGTGTGACTTCGAGGAGCTTGTTGATGCGTTCGGTTGCGCCGCGAATTTCTTTGTAGCCGTTTTTAATCGGGTTCTGCCATTTCACGAGTTCGCCGTAAACCTGTTTCTGATCTTTGTAGACCAGACCTTCTTCAAGTTTAGAGGTGTACTGGCTGTGGCAGCCTTTGCCTTCAAATACGGTCCAGTCTGCAGGCGCGTTGCGTGCGCAGCTCCACATCAGATCGACGAAATCACGACCTTTTTCATCTTTGGCGAGTTCGTACTGAGATACGGTCTTGCCGTCGACTTTAACCTCTTTCTTAACATAGGAAGTCTTATCGGGCGACGGATTGATCTTGTACATGTGAGCGCGGTACAGAGCGGTGCCTGCGACTTTGGCCTGATCTTCGCTGTATTCAGCCGGTTTCGGCATATTGGGCATATGACAGGCGATGCAGTCCACTTTGCTGTGCGTATCTGTGTGTTTGAAGACATCGGCCTGAACGGTATGACAGGTCTTGCAGTCCTGCTTCATCGGAGGATTGCTGACGTAGGCCATCCAAGCTGTGCCTTTAACTTCGGATTGATCGTGGCAAGAGAGGCATCCCACGCCGTGACGGGCATGCACGCTCATGAAATGTTGGGCGGTCTTGTCGTTGTAGTTGGATTCGGCAAGAGAGCGAAGCTCTTTCTTAGAGAGCTTGATCTCGGTTTTCGGGTCGATTCCGAGGGATTGCAGGAAACCGTCCACGCCTTCGATCTTAAAGGGAACGTTCTTGAGGCTTTCCGGAGCTTTAACGGGAACGTTGTCTTGTGCAAAGGCGGCAGAGGACATCGTCAAGCACGCCAGTGCGGACAGGAGAATGGTTGTTTTGAGAGTTGACATTTTGTGCCTTTGAATGCTTTGTGGGTTACGGGTTAAGCGGACGCATTTCCTGCTCTTCAGCGAGGAACTCCGCTAAGTCGTCGTCCAAATATTTGTCTGAGTACAGGAAAATCGTCCCGGATGAGGTCTGCGTGAACTTGATGTCCTTGTTTTCTTCTTTCCGTCCGATGGACTGAAGCAAACATTCCAGTGTCGGAACATCAAAATCAAACGGAGACTCCAGGAACATCTGGGAGGGAACCGGCCGCGGATAAATCCGAGAATTTTCTCGAATTTGGTCGCACACCAGCGCTTCGGCGTTGTCTTTGACCGCCAGAATTCTGGCGTAGGAGTGCGACATGAGGGGCTTGAAATAAAGGTATTCCCCGCCGTCCGGGGCAGTGATCGAGAAGACACCTAAATTGCCATCTTCGGTCGCCTTGCAGACGGTTTCGAAATAATCTTCGGGAAGTTCCTCTTCCAGTTCTTCTTCGGTCTGCAGGTCGCTCGGATGAATATCTCCGCGCACGAGAGACCGCAGCATTTCTCTGCGGCTTAAAGCCTTGCGGCTCGGACGCAGGTTCGGATGCTCGGCCTCGTAGAGATCAACCTTGCCCTCCGGCGTGAGCTGGACCTCAAATTCCTGCTCTTCCTTGCGCTTCAATGCACGCTCTAAAACCGCATCGGTGGAAGTTTCAGCGGCAGCCTGCAGCTCGGCTGCATCGGGTAGGGCAACGGTTTTAACCTGACGAAGAAAAAGCTCTTTTACCTTTCCTTTTTCGGCCAATTCCGTCCGTCCGCTGAAGTCGGCCACGATGTCGGCTAAAAGCAGTACGTGCGCTTTAAAGAGCGGCAGTTCGTAGATATTTTCCTGTTGACTCATGATGGAAGACCCGTGTTATTTAATGAGACCTTCTTTCTGCAGAACAGGGATGACAAAGTCCAGACGGTAGGCCTTCAAAGTATCCGTTGTCGGAACCCCGGTTTCTTTATCGCAGCCTATCTGCTCAAAGAAGATGTCAAAGCTCTTGTTAATGTCATCCGGATCCATGCGGACGGTACCTTTCGTGAAGGGCTTTCTATCCTTCGGATCGGTGTAAATCCAGCCCGGAACCAAGTCATGGTCCTTTCTCATGTTGGAAGAACTCAGCTGGCGCATGGTGTAGACGCGCTGCAGCATCCAGGCGCGGATACCGTCTTTATCCAGATCGTCGCCGGTCTTGTTGACGCCGGTGACGGCGGAGAAGATCTTGGCTTCCATATTGGGGTCGCCGACGTACTGATTCTTTTCGTCGGGGCAGTATTCCCACGGAGCCATCCAGGAGCACAAACCAAGCATGTTGTGCAGTTCTGTTCTGGCGATAACCCACTGAAGGCGTTTCATCTTATAGGCGTTCGTCGGTGTGTAGTCGCCTATTTGGTCGACGGCGCTTTCATCGCCCCATGTGACTTTCGCGATGTGCTTCATTTCTTTGATCGGCAGACCGCTGCGGGTGAAGTTCACGTGGGCGTGGGCCATCGGGTCGCGGTTCCACATGCAGTTGAGCACGCAGCCCAATTGTCCGTCATCTTCATTGGTGTGATGCTTCGGGTGACCGTTAGACCAATAAAGCGTACGGTGGTCGTCGCTCCAGGTCTTCAGAGGAATACCGAAGTGGTCGAGCATGACAGGCGTCGTTTCGCCGAGCCACTTGCCGAATTCGCCTTTGCGATAAGCGATCTCGGGAGGAAATCCTGCATTGCGGAGGCGTCCACATCGTCAATCTTCTTCCAGGGCAGGGAGTCATACTCTTCCTTGGAGAGGAGTTTCTTCCAGTATCCGTCCTGATACATGACGATCATGTCGCGTTGCAGCTGACCGTAGTTGCACCACAGGCCCAAGTCGTCCATGAGCTGGCTGCCGACAATCGCGATTTCAATGTTCCTTTCCGGATGATTCTTCAGATTCGGATAGAAGAAGATCGGGAAGAGCAGGCCGCCGCAGGTCTGTTCAGTAATCGGATTAACGTTGAACTTGGCGGCTGTCGCGGTATCTTTAATGACCGGATAGCAGCGGATCGGGCAGGCAAAGCACCCGTTGTTGCGGACGTGACGAGCCCATTCGCGGTCGCCTAAGAAGAATTCGCCGGCGTTGGTGCGGAAGGCCATCTTAGATAGACGCCTTGTGTCGAGCGGAACGTTGATCGGAGGATTGGCCGCGCCCCATTGTTTTCCGGGCATACCGGACCAGCGGGAATTCAGAGAATGATACTCAAAGAGCGGATGCGGATAGCGGGAAACCACCGTCTGAGTCAAAGCGCCTAAGAGTTCTTTGTTGCGGTTGACGAGTTTTTCCCATTCTTCCTTGTCTGCGGCGATATGAATCGGCTGATCGCCGTCGATTGCCAAGCCTTTGAGGTTCTTAGATCCCCAGACGCCGCCGATGCCGCCGCCGGTATGGCTCTTGGCATTGATGATGACCGACATCGGAAGAAGATTTTCGCCTGCCGGCCCGATCACCGTGACGGAAGCTGAAGGGGAAGTTTCCTGATTGATTAATGCAGCTGCACGGCGTGTTCCTTCACCCCAAATATGATTGGCTTTTCTGATTTGAACATCATCGTTGTTGACGTAAACGTATACCGGTTCTTTGGCTTTGCCTTCGATGATGATGAAGTCGTAGCCGGCGTATTTCATTTTGGCACCGAGGTCTCCGCCCAAGTGAGCACTGCCGATTTCATGGATCGGATAGGTGGTCGGATACATGGTGGTAACGGAGGTTCTGCCGGAGCAGACGGCACCCGTACCGGTCAGAGGGCCGGGTGCGATAACAATTTTGTTGGCTTCATCGAAAGCCTGTGTTTTCGGGGGGACTTCATCCCAAAAGATTTTGTAGCCCAAAGCTGTTCCGCCGATCCAATCTTTCTGTGTCGGAACCTTTGTGATTTCACCGGTAGTGAGGTTGATTCGAAGACCTTGTCCGGTCCAACCGTATTTCTTTGCTTCTGACATTTGGATAACCTATAGAGAAAATCAGCCGTGACAAATACCGCACTGGTCGTTGTTGTTCTGGGGTATATAGCCGTGAGGAACGCCGCGGGTCGGTTCTTTGGAGCGATCCATCCACGGAACGTAGCGAATCGCTTCGGTCGGGCAGGCTTTCACGCATTTCGGATCGCCGTTGCAGAGGAAGCACTTGCTGGCGACGTTCTTTTCAACGTCGAAGCTCATCATGTTCCAGGGGCAGGCTTTCTGGCAAAGGCCGCAGCCGATGCAGGTTTCTTCATCGACATAGCGGGCACCGGTCTTAGGATTGACGCGGATGGCGCCTTTCGGACAGGCGTTGGCGCATGGAACCGGGTGGTCGCACTGACGACAGGTGTCCTGTACGCATACCGGGTCAGAGCCGTATGCGCCGTTGTGCGGAGAGGTGAGAGAGGTGCCTTCCGTACCATAGACATTCCGCGATTAATTTTGATTCGAGCAAGGCGCGGATCTGCTTTACCGTCATTAAATTCCGTGCAGGCTAATTCGCAGCGCTGGCAGCTGACACATAAACTCGGATCCGCGATCAGGATACCTTTCGGAGCGGAGAGAATGATGTACGGCTGTGCACCGGTCTGTGCACGGGCGGCGTTCATCGCAGCCATGGCGGCAGCGACGGTTGATACTTCTAAGAAGCCGCGTCGGGTGATATCCATCGGCAATCTTGCCTTGGACAACAGTCCTTTGAGATCTAGCATTTTGACTCCTGTGGTCGCAAAGATAGAATCCGCATAAATGGGGTAAAACAATTATGCAGGGGGTCGTTTCAAATTAATTTGAAGACTGACGAAGGGAGCGCTTCAGTATTTATTTAGGAGTGTCCGGTCAGCGATGAAGGAGACTTATTGTCGAGTGAGGGCGGAAAGAAGAAATGGAAGGGAAGCAGCTGTTCAGCCTGACTGGCGATGAACAGATTTTCTTCTTTGCTTACTTCCGAAAGCGCAAAGCTAATAAAGTTGTGTAAAAGCATTGCTGTCTCCTTGCGAACGAAATTCATTGGGGTGTAAAGGTGTTGGATTTCGTTACGGGTAGGAGTATACCCTAAAGTGTTTTCACTTGGTAACAAATTAACATTGTCTTAAAATATAACGTGAATTAGCTATATTCTTAATCCGTTCGGATGAATTCTAAGGAAATTCAATCGGTTATTGATTTCACCTCTCTTTTGGTGATAGTAAAAATTACTAGAAAGACAGACAGGAACTACCCCTATTCAATTCTCAAATTAGGTTTTAATACCATAATTTTAGTATTCAACTAGGTAAAAGTTCTAATCACGCTAACTAGTTATTTTTGCAGAGAGATTTCTCTTGAGAGACAAAAAATAGAAATCTGCGCCGAGTATGAACTCAAGCGCAGATTTAGCGTGAAGCAGGAAACGAAAATTCGATTCAGTTAATCAGGCTAGAATTTTTGCGACGAGGTTAATAAGGAGCTGAGAAGCCTGCGGAAGGATTTCTTCCTTGAAGTTCATGTTTCGGTCATGCAGTCCCGGTGCGGCGCCGCTTCCGATACCGTAGTACAGAACTCGGAGCTCCGGTTTGGCTTTCTTGTAGAAGTGGAAGTCTTCTCCGCCGCCTCCGCAGTTGGCACCTAAAGCTTCTTTTCCGAAAGTCCCTGCAACGGTTTCTTTGAATAGCTCACCGAGTGCTTCATCGTATTCAGGACCCGGGCAATACTCTGTGACTTCGCAGGAAGCCTTGGCCCCGAAGCTGCCTTCTAAGCCTGCGGCTGCGAGTTTCATTCTTCCGATGATCGCTTCGAGTGCGGCATTGTCCTGAGCACGGAGGTCGTAGGCGATCTTCACAAAGCTCGGAATGGAATTGGTTGCACCGACTTCAGAATGAATCTGAGTCGGTTTGACGGACCAAGACTTGTTCGGATCGATTTTGATCAGCCCGACCGAAGCAATGTACTGAGAGGCGGCTTCGATCGGATTGATGCCGAGATGCGGTCTTGCGGCATGAGCCTGTTTGCCGTCAATGCGAACTTCAACGGTTGCACAGGCAACATGATTCACGGACGCACAGTATTTTCCGAACGGAAGGTCCTGAACGGGACGGATGTGAGAACCAACAACGATATCAACGCCGTCTAGGACGCCGTCTTTGATCATGGCGAGCGCGCCTTGGAGGCTTTCTTCAGCCGGCTGAAACGCCAGACGAATTTTTCCCTTTTTAAGGTTTTTGCGGATTTCTGGAGCTGCAGCAAGAAGAATTGCCGCATGAGCATCATGGCCGCAAGCGTGAATGGCCTCTATTCTTTCAGGATCGTCGGGATCTGCATAGGGCAAAGCATCGATATCGGCGCGAAGCATGACCGTGGGACCAGCAACGCCGCTGTCAATATCAACAACTAGGCCATGACCGCCCACGCCTGAGCGGACGTTAAAACCCATTTCTTCGAGTTTGTTTTGGATGTATTGAGCAGTTTTGATTTCCTGGCCGGAAAGTTCTGCCAGTTTGTGCAGTTCAGTTCTGTACTGAATGGCTTCTTGGAATGACATATTTGGAACAACAAGTAGCGACCGGCCGGTCGCGTTTCGAGCCTAATCCTCCGATCGTTCGTCGTCCCAAGAAGAGACGCGCAGATTTTAGGATAGGACCTATCCTTTGACAATCCGGCTTGGTAGAAATCAGAGTCTTCCAAGAAGCGTTCGTGCGATTAGGCAGCAGAATCCTTTACTTCTGTCAGGTGCTGATGCTGAAATTTGTCGAAGAATTTCAGAGGGATGATAGTGAAGATGATCAAGCCTCCCGCGAGGAACCCAACGTATCCGAGGGATGCCGCAAGGCCTTCATTGATGATTTCTTCCGGCGGAATAAAACCGCAGAGCAGCGCAATTAAAGAGGTACAGAAGGCCACGCCCGACATTAAGATCATTCCTACCCTTCCGCCCGGAACTTTGTATTCTCCCGGGCTGTCGGGGTTTTCAATTTTGAGACGAATTGCCGCCGCAAACATCAGTAGGTACATGATCATGTAAAGCTGAGAGCACAAAGCAAGGAACAGCCAGAAGGCATCCGACACGCTGGGCATGATGAGCACACTCAGGCTCAGGAAAGATCTCTGGAACCCGCCTAATTGTCAAGTTCGTTTTGGCAAATCCTCTCACGGCCTTCACTTCAGGCTATTTAAACAAACTTTATTGCACTTCTTAGACTTGGGGTAAAAGGCTATCCCGAATATGTTTTGAAAGAGGCTTCTTAGCAATCTCTTCAGGCTGTCGCATGTCAAACGATGACATTCTGCCTATTATGAACTTCAAAAAAGTACTTCCAATGCCTCATAACGCACCATGCTTGTGATTGGTAACAAGTCTTACCTGCAGGCTGTGTGGAAGCGCCTTTAGCTTTCTCATAACATATTGGTCTAGATTGCCTTTTTACTCCAATACTTTTGGCTTACAAATTGCACCTTGCCACACTGGCTCTCTTAATATCGAATTTCTCTTTATGTTTTAATACTGCAAAGGCTATTCTTAAGAGCTTGGCAGCTAATGCGATACCCAATTTTGAACACGGCATACCGGCCGACAGTTTCTTGTCTATCCATTTTTTTAAGGCTGATTTCGGTAAGCGCCCCTTTGTGTGCAGCACCAGGACTGCGTGAGCTCCTTGGACTAAGAATGTTCTCATCAATCTGTCTCCATGCTTTGTTATTTTTCCCATTTGCTCGTTATGTCCTGTGGTATGACTTCTTGGCACCAACCCATAATAAGCGGCAAGATTCTTAGGCCCTTCAAATCGATTGATATCCCCGATTGTCGTTAACAGCCTACTGACACATTGCGGACCCAACCCCGGCACTTCGAGCAAGCGTTCTGCCGTTTCATTACCCTTCAAACCTTGTTCGATAGCTTTATCTATCTGTTTAATGTCAATGGTGAAGCGAGCTGCGTTGCGAAGAAGTGTTTTTAACGGCTCTTTAATCTCTTCCGGCAATCTCTGAGACTCTTCAATAATCGGTCTAATTTTTGCTTCCGACATAATACTTTTGGAGATGACAAGACCGTAGTTCTGGCAGATGCCCTTTATACAGACGACACTGCAAGTGCGTTGTTTTATAAGCTGTTGACGGATCACCTGCAGAGTTTGCATAGTCATTTCAGATTTCGCTTTAGCTCTGATGAATCTCAGCATTTCGTCTTGCGCAAGGAATGCAATAGCCTGGGCATCGTTCAGATCGTTTTTCTGACCGGCAAAATGAGACTTCACATAATCTTTTACCGCTTCTCCGGTAATGACACGACATTCATGTCCGAGCTCTTCCAATTCGTGTACGAGATAGGTCATCCCATTGCACGGCTCCATCGCAAAGATGGTAGGTCCAAGTTGCTTTGCTTGATTAAGCAAGACAGGATACTTTAGCCTGTCAATAGCATAAAGTTCGCCATCAGTCGTGATCGCAATAACTGCTGTATCCGTTTTGGCCAAATCGAGGCCGATTACCAGATAATCCTTAGAGACATCCAGCTGCTGAACTGTTAATCTTTTCATTCGTGACATGGAATCCTCTCGTAACTGTTTTTACACCCTTTAGTTTGACCAACTCCTTTCGAGTTGGCTAGATGGCGGGTTCCATGTCATTACGCTAGGGAGGCCTGCATAATAAAAATTCTTGTCTGCATGCCGTAACTGTTTCGGTATTGCCAATACTGCGGAAGATAGCCTTCTTTAGCAACTTCGAGCAAACCGCGGGAAGGACCGTTCATCCATGTCACGACAGATGCTAAAGCGCCGTAGGCTAAAAGACAGGCGAGAATCGGTGTGAGCCAGCCGACTCCGAGGGCATTCAGCATCAATTCAAAACTTTGGCAGACACCTGCGGACTTAGACAGATCGCCGATCGGAACAACAAGAGAAATCGAGAGCGCACCTAAGACGGAAAGGATCAAAATAATGGCCGTTGCCAGGTAAATGGATTTCGGGAAAGATGAGCGCGGATTCTTCATCGAGGTGACATGCACGGAGCTCATTTCCATACCGGCGAGCGACACCATCATGCCGGCAAGCAGCATCCATTGTCTTGCAGTGGACAGATCAGGAATAAGCGCTTTTCCGCCGTCCAAATTGATTTGAACCGGTTTGCCGAGCCAAACATAGGTGAGCGCACAGACAATCAGAAAAAAGCCGGGAATAATGGTTCCGACAACCACACCGGAATTTGATAAGAAAACCGATAACCGCATGCCGCGGAAGTTTAGAAAGGTGGAGAGCCACAGCAAAAAGATGGCCGTAAAGAAGATGTACCACCGATTTGAGGCTAACTCGGGATTAAAAATGTATGCGATGCAGGTGGCGACAAAGGTGACCGCGGCCGGATACCACGGCATGTTTTGGAACCATTCCATAAAGATCGCGAGGAACCCGAGCTTGGGGCCGAACGCTTCTTTGACCCAAATAAAGACGCCGCCGCGCTGAGGATAAGTACTGGCAAGTTCTGCGGATACTAAAGCAGAGGGAATGAAGAAACAGGCAGCTGCGGCTGAGAGGAAGAAAATAATGTTCCAGCCGTATTCAGCCATACTCGGTAGATTTCTCAGCGAGAAAACAGAGCACACAGTGAGCATGGCCATGCCTTTAATTCTCATGGTGAAGACAGAATTCGGAGCTTCTTTATCTTCCATAACTATCCTTCCGGGAACTTTCGCAAATCGATCTGAAGGAGAACTGCGTGCTGCTGGAGAACTCGTCGGGCGATCGATGGGTTATAACCGCTCAATATATTGAGAATTGTGGAAGGATAACCGAGCTTTGACGCAAAATAGGGATGGGGTTGGCCCCGTCGGCTTATTCACTTACGTTCCGTTGCAACTTCGGAAGTTTTTGTTGTGTCTATCCAACAATGCGCCTTGAGCAGTCGCTAAAAGGTAGATTTTCGATATCGGTGCCGAGTTCGTGTGCGAGCAGATATTTTTGACATCAAAACCGCCGCCGTGACCGGTGAGTGACTTATCTTTGCCGATGACGCGGTGGCAGGGAACGATGATGGAGAAAGGATTTTCTCCGACGGCAACCCCGACTGCTCGAGCGGCTTTTGGAGTTCCGGCTTTTTGAGCGAGCTCCCCGTAAGTGATCGTCTCGCCGTATGGAATTTCCAGCAAGAGCTGCCAAACGCGTTTTTGGAAATCCGTGCCGAGGAAAAGGAGATCAAAGTCTGGAGCTTCTTTGCTGCCTTCGAAATACGCATCAAGCCAATCGGAAGCCGCTTCGATAACTTTCGATGTGCTTTTGACCACAGATGCCTTGGTGTACTTTTGCAGGCGGTTCATGATGGTGGAGTGGTGCCAGCCGTCAATCCAATCTGCAACGACCAAACGGTTATTCCATGAACCGAGTGTCAGCGCCCCTCCACAAGGAAGCCTCTTTTCTGAGATGTAGATCGGTTCGATCGCCGCGGAAGTCGTAATTTGTGGTCTTTTTCTCATTTTTTCTATTGGGAGGATGGTGAATTTGTTCTTGGGAAGATTTTATGAATAAACGGACTGCGAAGAGGCAGTCCGTTAGCGCGTTAGAAAGAGATTACTCAGGTCAAAGAATAATGCGGTGAGGGATGATTTCTTTCATCAAAAGCGTGGTCTCGACCTTCTTGATATTAGGCAGCAAAGAGAGCTGCGTGTCGTAGGCTTCCTGATAGGCGGTCAAATCCGGAGTGGCGACCAGAAGGACGTAGTCCTGTTCGCCGAAGATCCGATGCGCTTCGATGATGCAGGGAATTTTTTCCAGGGCTTTTTCAAATTCTGTGATTTTTTCACCGGCAGCTTGCGACAAGGTGATGAATACCAGTGCCTGGAAACCCATGCCGACAAGCTTGGGATTGACAACGGCTTGATAGCTTTCAATGACGCCGGATTCCTCAAGATTCTTAACTCTTCGCTGGCAGGAAGATACGCTGAGATTGGTCTTTTTTGAAAGTTCGGAAAGTTGGATTTTTCCATTCTCTAAAAGAACGGAAAGAATCTCTTTGTCGTATTTATCCATGGACCGGTCTCACCATAAAAGAAGTTGACCAAATTCTAGCAATCTTATGCCGAAAGGAAGTAGTCAATGTGCACAAAATACAACTTCCTCCCGACAAAACTGCTTATTAATGTTCGCTCTTAAGGCCTGCGCCGCAAAGAGAGAGGAGGGCGTCCTCGGTCGGGCCGAATTTTTTACAGTAGCGATAGTAGGCGGCAAGTGCGGCGGCTGTGGTGTGTTCAACATAGAACCCGCGTTTTGCCATTTCCTCGCGGCACGGAAGAATTCTGTCTTCCGGAGCGGTGATTACTTTGACGTTATGGCGGCGGATCATGTCGAGTACTTCACCGGCGCGAGCCGGTTTGCCGATCGCAATGCCTTCTGCCAATGTTGGTTTCGGTGTGACTTCGACTAAAGAAGAAGACCCCTGTTCTTCGGTTTCGTAGAACGGAGCGCAGTTTTCGCTTTGAACGGCGATAAGCTGCGGGAATTCGTCGATAACTCCGGAACGCATGAGATGCTCTAAAGCGAGGACGGCGCCAATGAAGAGCGTCCCGTTGCCGAGTTCAATGAAGATATGACGAGGGATTCTTTTGAGCTGCTCGAAGGTTTCATAAATATAGGCTTTTGTGCCTTCGTAGAAGTAAGGGTTGTAAACGTGGTTGGCGTAGTAAGCTCCTTCTTCTTTGACCTTAGAGCGGCAGACTTCGGCGCAATGATCTCTAGTTCCGGGGACGACAACCGCTTTGGCTCCGAAGCCTTCAATCATGGCGATCTTATTCGGGCTGGTGCCTTCGGGAACGTAAATTTCGCAGGCGATACCGCTTCTTGCGCAGTAGGCGGCAACAGCCACGCCGGCGTTGCCGCTGGAGTCCTGAACGCATTTTTTAACGCCGATGGCTTTCATATGGCTTACCAAGGCAGCTGCTCCGCGGTCCTTAAAGGAGAGCGTCGGCATCATGAAATCCATCTTGAGGAAGACGCTTCCGTTGTAGGAAGCGATGGGCGTCATACCTTCTCCCATGGAAACTCGGCGCCAAACATCACCATCCAAATTCATAAAAGCGTGGTAACGGAATTGAGACCAAACCGATTTATCAATTAAGGATTCCTGCCAAAGAGGAAGGTGATCCTGAGGAAGGGAAAACAGACCGCCGCATTCGCAGGTGTTGTGAAAGGTTGAAGTGGGTGTTTCTTTGCCGCAGCTCGTGCAGATGTAGCTCATTGGGATTCCGAAAATAATTAATTATGTAAAAAAGACCACAACCTTAAAAGTATACCGAGAATCAACGTTAAGGAAGGATGTGCGCCTGATCAAGCAGGACGGACGCACCAGAAATTGAGCAACGAACCACGATAT
>ERZ773183.2040-NODE-2040-length-14756-cov-3.824230_pt1 | contig 14756 bp, 7 predicted proteins | sample MGYA00580532_ERZ773183 | MGnify/ENA primary metagenome ERZ773183 (study PRJEB29015, sample SAMEA2737791) | human gut metagenome | biome: human gut; feature: human-associated habitat; material: faeces | place: China | collected 2012 ... | reverse complement strand
GACCGCACTGGTAAATTTTAAGCTCAGGTCCTACAACGATAACAGAACGTCCTGAGTAGTCAACACGTTTACCTAACAGGTTCTGACGGAAACGTCCTGATTTACCTTTCAGCATATCGGAAAGAGATTTCAGGGCACGGTTTCCGGGGCCTGTTACCGGACGGCCTCTTCTGCCGTTGTCGATAAGGGCATCAACAGCTTCCTGAAGCATTCTTTTTTCGTTACGTACGATAATATCCGGAGCACCCAGCTCCAGCAGTCTTTTCAGACGGTTATTTCTATTTATAATCCTGCGGTACAGATCGTTCAAATCGGACGTAGCAAAACGGCCGCCGTCCAGCTGTACCATAGGACGAAGATCCGGAGGGATTACCGGGATCGCATCCAGAATCATCCATTCCGGACGGTTTCCGGACTCACGGAAAGCCTCAACAACCTCCAGGCGCTTAATGATTCTGGCGCGCTTCTGGCCGGTGGACTCCTTCAGCCCTGTTTTCAGTTCTTCGGATTCTTTTTCCAGGTCAATGGCTTCCAGCAGTTCTTTAATGGACTCAGCGCCCATTCCCGCACGGAACTTGTTTCCCCAGGTTTCTCTTGCATCCTGGAATTCCTTTTCAGACAGCACCTGCTTATATTCCAGGTTGCTTTCTCCGGGATCCAGTACGATATAAGAAGCAAAATAAAGTACCTTCTCCAGCACTCTGGGAGACAGATCCAGAATCAGGCCCATACGGCTGGGAATACCTTTAAAATACCAGATATGGGAAACCGGCGCAGCCAGTTCAATATGCCCCATACGTTCACGGCGGACGCTTGATTTGGTAACTTCAACGCCACATCTGTCGCAGACAACACCTTTGTATCTGATCTTTTTGTATTTGCCGCAGTGACACTCCCAGTCCTTGGTAGGCCCGAAAATACGCTCGCAGAACAGACCGTCCCGCTCAGGCTTCAGGGTTCTGTAGTTGATGGTTTCAGGCTTCTGAACCTCACCTCTCGACCAGTCCCTGATTTTTTCGGGTGATGCCAGACCGATTTTGATAGCGTCAAACGTCATCGGCTGATATACTTCATTTTTTGTAGTTGTTTCAGACATTGTGCACTCCTTCCAAAACTTTTCCGGATGACCGGCCTGCCTTGCGGCAGACCGTTTCATTAACATAAGGATGGCTCACATAACATGACATCCGTTATTTGTCCATACAGATGCAGATTAATCAATGATTTCCTCAAAGCTCTCATCTATATCGAATTCCAGATCATCAGCGGTGTCCTCATCCTCAGCGGTCACCAGTTCTCCGCTCTCGTCATCAAATTCCTGTGCCTGATATCCGAGTTCACCAAGAGATTCTTTTTCTACTTTGTCGAAACCTTTGGAGTCGCCTTCGATTTCATAACGGTAATCCGTATCACCGTAATCAACCGTTTCCATGATTTCCACTTCCGTATTATCCTCACGCAGAACCTTTACATCCAGTGCAAGAGACTGCAGCTCCTTCAGCAGAACCTTGAAGGATTCCGGAATACCGGGTTCAGGAATGTTTTCACCCTTGATAATGGCTTCGTAGGTTTTCACACGTCCAACCACATCATCAGATTTTACTGTCAGGATTTCCTGCAGGGTATAAGCGGCGCCGTAAGCTTCCAGCGCCCAAACTTCCATTTCTCCGAAACGCTGTCCGCCGAACTGTGCTTTACCGCCCAGAGGCTGCTGTGTTACCAGGGAGTAAGGGCCTGTGGAACGGGCATGGATCTTATCATCTACCAGATGATGCAGCTTCAGGTAATGCATGTGGCCGATAGTAACGGCGCTGTCAAAATACTCTCCGGTACGGCCGTCGCGCAGCCTTACCTTACCGTCTCTGCTGATAGGAACGCCCTTCCATAATTCTCTGTGGTCTCTGTTCAGCGACAGATACTGCAGTACTTCAGGACGAAGCTCTTCTTTATGCTTTGCTTCAAATTCTTCCCAGGTCAGGTTTACATAATCGTTTGCCAGATCCAGGGTATCCATAATATCATTTTCGTTTGCACCGTCGAATACCGGTGTTGCCACGTTAAAGCCGAGCGCTTTAGCGGCAAGGGAAAGATGGATTTCCAATACCTGTCCGATATTCATACGGGAAGGCACGCCCAGGGGATTCAAAACGATATCCAGAGGACGTCCGTTGGGCAGATAAGGCATATCCTCCACAGGAAGCACACGGGAAACAACACCCTTGTTGCCATGACGGCCTGCCATCTTATCACCTACGGAGATCTTTCTCTTCTGGGCGATATAAATACGAACGGCCTGGTTTACACCGGGTGAAAGCTCATCGCCGTTCTCTCTGGTAAATACCTTGGCATCCACAACGATACCATATTCACCGTGAGGAACCTTCAGAGAGGTATCTCTTACTTCTCTCGCTTTCTCACCGAAAATAGCACGAAGCAGTCTTTCCTCCGCGGTCAGCTCCGTTTCTCCCTTGGGAGTAACCTTACCAACCAGAATATCCCCTGCGCGCACTTCCGCACCGATACGGATAATTCCCCTGTCATCCAGATCCTTCAGGGCATCATCACCGACACCGGGCACGTCTCTTGTAATTTCTTCCGGCCCCAGCTTGGTATCCCTTGCTTCGGCCTCATATTCTTCAATATGGACGGATGTATAAACATCCTCCTGTACAAGTCTTTCACTTAAAAGAACGGCATCCTCGTAATTGTAGCCTTCCCATGTCATGAAGCCGATGAGAGGGTTCTTGCCCAGCGCCAGTTCGCCTTCCTGGGTGGAAGGGCCGTCTGCAATTACCTGCCCCGCGCTCACATGGTTGCCCTTGAACACAATGGGTCTCTGGTTATAGCAGTTGCTCTGGTTGCTTCGTGCGAATTTGGTAAGATGGAATTCCATCTTTTCCCCGTCATCGCAGGTCATCTTAATCAAATTGGAGGATACATAATCTATCGTACCGGGCTTCTTTGCCACCACACACACACCGGAGTCAACAGCAGCCTTCACTTCCATACCTGTTCCTACCGCCGGAGCTTCCGTGGTAAGAAGGGGAACGGCCTGACGCTGCATGTTGGATCCCATCAGCGCACGGTTGGCATCGTCGTTTTCCAGGAAAGGAATCAGGGCCGTAGCCACAGAAAATACCATCTTGGGAGATACGTCCATGTAATCAAACATGGCCTTGGGATATTCCTGTGTCTCTTCACGGTAACGGCCAGATACGGAATTCCTTACGAAATGCCCTTCCGCGTCCAGGGCCTCATTCGCCTGGGCCACATGATAATTATCTTCCTCGTCAGCCGTCATATACACAACGTCTTCCGTAACCCTGGGGTTAGCCGGATCGGATTTGTCAATCTTACGGTAGGGCGCTTCCACGAAACCGTACTCATTAATTCTCGCATAGCATGCCAGGGAGTTGATCAGACCGATATTGGGTCCTTCAGGAGTCTCGATAGGGCACATTCTTCCGTAGTGGGAATAATGTACGTCACGTACCTCGAAACCTGCACGGTCACGGCTCAAACCACCGGGTCCCAACGCGGACAGACGTCTCTTATGGGTCAGCTCGCCCAGAGGGTTATTCTGATCCATGAACTGGGACAGCTGGGAGGAACCGAAGAATTCCTTAACAGCAGCCTGTACCGGTTTGATGTTGATCAAAACCTGAGGGGAAATTTCTTCCGCATCATGAGTGGTCATTCTTTCACGAACCACTCTTTCCATCCTGGACAGACCGATACGGTACTGGTTCTGGAGCAGTTCGCCCACAGCCCTGATACGTCTGTTGCCCAGATGATCGATATCGTCATCGTTTCCGATGCCGTATTCCAGATGGATATTATAATTAATGGAAGCCAGAATGTCTTCCTTTGTAATATGCTTCGGTATCAGCTCATGGATGTTTTTCCGGATAGCTTCCGCCAGCTCTTCCGGATCCTGGGAATATTCTTCCAGGATCTGCGCCAGGACAGGATAATATACCAGTTCGGTAACGCCCAGTTCCCTGGGGTTGCAGTCCACATAATGGGTGAGATCAACCATCATGCTGGAAAGCACCTTCACATTGCGCTCCTCTGTCTGGACATAGACGAAGGGTACCGCACAGTTCTGGATGGTATCCGCCAGTTCTGCTGTCACCTTGGTGCCGGCAGCTGCCAGAAGCTCCCCTGTTGTGGTATCGATTACATCCTCAGCCAGTACTGCGCCGCGGATACGGTTTCTCAGCATAAGCTTTTTATTGAATTTATATCTGCCGACTTTGGCCAAATCATATCTTCTGGGGTCAAAGAACATGGCATTAATCAGGCTTTCCGCACTTTCCACGCTCAGAGGCTCGCCGGGACGGATCTTTTTATACAGCTCTAAAAGACCCTCCTGGTAATTCTCAGAAGTGTCTTTGGAAAAGCTTGCTTCTATCTTGGGTTCATCGCCGAACAGCTCTCTTATTTCGTCATTGGTGCCTACGCCCAGAGCACGGATCAGAACGGTAATGGGAACCTTCCTGGTACGATCCACGCGGACATAAAATACATCATTGGAATCTGTCTCGTATTCAAGCCAGGCTCCCCTGTTAGGAATAACGGTACAGCTGTAGAGCGTCTTACCAATTTTATCATGGCCGATTCCATAATAAATTCCGGGTGAACGAACAAGCTGGCTGACAATGACACGCTCCGCACCATTTATAACAAAGGTTCCTGTCTCAGTCATCAAAGGCAGATCGCCCATGAAGATTTCATGTTCTGTAATCTCTTCTTTTTCTTTATTGTAAAGACGTACCTTAACTTTTAAAGGGGCCGCAAATGTAGCGTCTCTTTCTTTACATTTCTCGATAGAATACTTCACATCATCTTCGCACAGTTCGAAATCCACGAATTCCAGGCTTAAATGGCCACTGTAATCTTCTATTGGAGATATATCGTCAAAGACCTCTTTCAGGCCTTCATCGAGGAACCACTGGTAGGAGTCCTTCTGGACTTCGATCAGGTTCGGCATCTCCAAAACTTCCTTCTGCCGTGAATAACTCATACGCATGTTCTTGCCGGTGGCAATTGGACGTATTCTGTTCTTTTCCATTGACATTTCACCCCGTTCTTATGATTTGTTTACCATTCGTTTCCGCAAAAGCACTGTATGCGCCCCAGGGAAAAGCAAACGAATAGGCGTCTGCCGGCACCAACAGAACCCTCCGGCAGGCAGCTTGATATTAGTTTATCGGTTTTTCGCACAAAAATAGCATAACTTACCACAATAGTGCACTATCCATTCTACTACAAGGAATTTGGGAAGTCAACCAATATTTTTGTAAAATTGTGGATAACTTTGGAAATGAATTACAATTCCGCCGGATTTTACCCCTCGCGGCAGTCGCCAAGGCCAAGCCAGCCTGGCTTTGGCTCGTTGCCCGCGGGAATAAAAAGAAACCTCTGCCGCACTGAATAGAACAGTTTGGCAAAGGTTTCTGATATGTCATTCCAAAGTCTGAAGCACTCCTGATTATTTAAGAGTAACTTTAGCGCCTTCAGCTTCCAGTTTAGCCTTGATGTCTTCTGCATCATCTTTGGAAGCAGCTTCCTTAACAACCTTGGGAGCGCCGTCAACTACGTCTTTCGCTTCCTTCAGGCCGAGTCCGGTAACTTCACGAACAACTTTGATAACCTTAACCTTGTTAGGGCCAACCTCTGTCAGCTCTACGTCAAATTCTGTCTTCTCTTCAGCTGCTTCAGCTGCGCCAGCGCCTGCTGCTGCAACAACAACACCTGCTGCTGCGGATACACCGAATTCTTCTTCACATGCTTTTACAAGATCGTTTAATTCTAATACAGTTAATTCTTTGATTGCATCAATGATTTCCTGAGTGGATAATTTAGCCATTTTATTTACCTCCATTTAATTTGTAATTGATTTGCTTATCTGTTACGGATTATTCAGCTGCGGGAGCTTCTTCTGCAGTCTCAGCCGCGGGAGCCTCTTCTGCTGCTGCAGCGGGTGCCTCACATGCACCTGCGCCGCCTTTTTCAGCCAGCTGGTTCATGACACGTGCAAAATTGGTAATAGGTGACTGAATGCTTCCAAGCAGCTTGGAGAGCAGTTCTTCTCTGGAAGGAATGAGGGAAATTGCAGCCATCCCCTGTGCGTCATATACAGTGCCTTCCACGACACCTGCTTTGATTTCAAGTTTGCTTGCAGTCTTTGCGAATTTTGCAAGTTCTCTGGCAGGTGCGGTAGCATCTGCGTTGGAAATCGCAATTGCGCTGGGTCCTTCCAGGAAAGGTGCCAGTGCTTCAAAGTCCGTTCCCTTGAAAGCAAAGTTCATCATTGTGTTCTTGTAAACTTTGTAGTTGATTCCTGCTTCACGAAGCTGTTTACGAAGAGCAGTATCCTGTTCTACGGTAAGTCCGCGGTAGTCAACCAGTACTACTGACTGTGCGTCCTTGATCGCTTCGGAAATCTCAGCAACTACAGGTGCTTTAAGTTCAACTTTTGCCATTTCTTTACCTCCTTATAGATTTTTCTGAAAACGAGTTCAGTGCCGAAAAGGAGTAAACGCCGCTGCGGCCGGAAGCCCTGAGGCTTCAGCCTGATATAAAAAACCTCCCTGTGAAGCCACAGAGAGGATAAGTTACGTAAATCTGCGTTAAAAACGTTAACTCTTTTCCTCGGCAGGCGTTCGTTCCTTATACCGGGCTACCGGTACCTGCTGTCTTCGGCTTGGTCAATTAAGACCTTACTCAGACTATCATAAAACATTTTTCTTGTCAATGCTTTTTTTCATTCTTCCGGCTTTCTGCGGCATTTCAGCCCCACTCCGCCCGTTGAGCCTGTCTTTTCGGCCCGGGACTTCCTTCTCTTTGCTACCGGCTCCGGCCATGCAGAGGATCCTGTAAGGGGCGTATAAACTCGCCGGTCCTTAGGCTGTGTCCTGTGCAGCCTTAGTACCGCTGCGTGTTTATCCGAGCGGGAGCGTCCCCTTCAAGGACCTCTGCATGGCCGGGAACGGCAGCGGAGAGAGGAAGGCTGGCCGGGCAGGATACACAGGCCCAGAGGCTGGAGAGGGGCTGTACTGTTATGAAAAGGCGGAAGGCAATGGAAAAAATGATTGAACACTCAAATCATTTGTGATACAATTAATCGATTATGGGAAAGGATGTGCAGATGAAAATGAAGGCATTTTTGATACTGGAAGACGGCACGGTATTTGAAGGAATTCATATCGGGGCCGAAAAAGAGATAATCAGTGAAATCGTATTTAATACATCGATGGCCGGTTATCTGGAAGTGTTGACAGATCCCTCTTATGCAGGACAGGCCGTATGTATGACGTATCCGTTAATCGGCAATTACGGCGTATGCAAGGAAGATTGCGAATCAAGAAGACCATGGCCGGACGGATTTATTGTGAGAGAACTGTCCAGAATGCCAAGTAATTTCCGATCCGACTGTACCATTCAGGAGTATCTGGAAAGCTTCGGGGTGCCGGGAATCGCGGGCATTGATACGAGGGCACTTACCAAGATCCTGAGAGAAAAAGGAACCATGAACGGGATGATAACCACCAATGCGGATTACAGCCTGGAGGAAATCCTTCCCCGCCTCGCAGCATATACCACAGGGAATGTTGTGGAAAAGGTGACCTGTGAGAATAAGTATGAAATAAAGGGTGCGAAGGATCTGGCTGAAAACGGGCCGATTTCCGGAAGCGCCGTATTTAATAAGGAAAGCTTTCTGAACGGAGTCAAGGAAAAGAAACCTTCTCTGGTGAAGCAGTTAAACGGAGCCGGCAAAAAAGTAGCCTTGCTGGATCTTGGAGCTAAGGACAATATCGCCCGTTCCCTCGCCATGAGGGGCTGCGACGTTACCATATATCCGGCGCTGACACCGGCGGCGGACATTATAGCGGATAAGCCGGACGGCATCATGCTTTCCAACGGCCCGGGGGATCCCAAGGAATGCGAAAGCATTATCCGGGAAATAAGAAAGCTGTATGAGACGGATATTCCGATTTTTGCCATCTGCCTGGGGCATCAGCTCATGGCGCTGGCTACCGGAGCCGATACTTTCAAGATGAAATACGGGCACAGAGGCGGAAACCACCCGGTAAAGGATCTGACTACAGGGAGGGTATATATCTCTTCCCAGAACCATGGCTATGTAGTGGATATGGACAAGCTGGATCCAAAAGTGGCGGCGCCTGCTTTCGTCAATGTCAATGACGGGACAAATGAAGGCCTTGAGTATACGGGTAAAAATATTTTCACCGTTCAATTCCATCCTGAGGCCTGCCCCGGACCGCAAGATTCCGGGTTTCTGTTTGACAGGTTTATCACGATGATGAATGGAGGGAGGAAATAAAGATGCCTAAGAATCCTGATGTAAAAAAAGTAATGGTCATCGGTTCCGGTCCTATCGTTATCGGACAGGCTGCCGAGTTTGATTATGCAGGCACACAGGCCTGCCGTTCCCTGAAGGAAGAGGGCGTGGAAGTAATCCTGGTGAATTCCAACCCGGCTACCATCATGACAGACAGGGACATCGCAGACAGAGTATACATTGAGCCCCTCACCGTTAAAGTGCTGGAACAGCTCATCGAAAAAGAAAAGCCGGACAGTATTCTCCCCACCCTGGGAGGACAGGCCGGGCTGAACCTGGGAATGGAGCTGGATGAATCCGGTTTCCTGGCCGCCCATAACGTGAAGCTTTTGGGAACCACTTCCCAGACTATCCGCAAGGCGGAGGACAGGCAGGAATTTAAGGATACCATGGAAAAAATAGGTGAGCCCTGTGCTCCCTCCCTGGTAGTTAAAAATATCGAAGACGGCGTTGTTTTTGCAAAACAGATCGGATATCCGGTTGTGCTGCGTCCCGCTTATACGCTGGGAGGTTCCGGCGGCGGTATCGCTCATAACCAGATGGAGCTGGAAGAAATTCTGGCAAACGGCCTGCGCCTGTCCCGTGTGGGGGAGGTACTTGTGGAACGCTGTATAGCGGGCTGGAAGGAAATCGAATATGAAGTGATGCGAGACAGTGCAGGAAACTGTATCACGGTCTGCAACATGGAAAATATCGATCCTGTCGGTGTCCACACCGGAGACAGCATCGTTGTGGCCCCTTCCCAGACGCTGAGTGACAAGGAATACCAGATGCTGCGCAGCGCCGCATTGAATATTATCGACGAACTGCAGATCACAGGCGGCTGTAACGTACAGTTTGCCCTTCATCCCGTAAGCTTTGAATACTGTGTTATTGAAGTAAATCCCCGTGTGAGCCGTTCCTCGGCGCTGGCAAGCAAGGCCACCGGCTACCCCATAGCGAAGGTTGCCGCCAAAATCGCCCTCGGCTATACGCTGGATGAAATCAAGAACGCCATAACCGGAAAGACCTATGCCAGCTTTGAACCCACTCTAGACTATTGTGTGGTGAAGCTGCCCCGTCTTCCTTTTGATAAATTCATTACTGCAAAAAGAACCCTGACCACACAGATGAAAGCTACCGGAGAGGTTATGAGCATCTGCAACAGCTTTGAAGGAGCCCTGATGAAGGCCATCCGTTCCCTGGAACAGCATGTGGACTGCCTCATGAGCTATGATTTTTCAGAGCTTTCCGTGGAAGAACTGAAAGAGCGTCTGAAAAAAGTGGATGACCAGAGAATCTATGTGATTGCCGAAGCCATCCGTAAGGGAATCGATTATGACACGATCCATGAAATCACCATGGTGGATCATTGGTTTATTGATAAGATAGCCATTATCGTGGAAATGGAACAGGCTCTTGCCAAAGGCCCTCTCACTCCGGAACTTCTCAGAGAAGCGAAACGGATCGAGTTCCCGGATACGGTTATCAGCCGTCTTACCGGTATCCCGGCGGAAGAGATTAAGCAGCAGCGTTATGACAACGGTATCGTTGCCTCTTATAAAATGGTGGATACCTGCGCCGCAGAATTTGAAGCGAGCACCCCTTACTATTATTCCGTATACGGCGGGGAAAATGAAGCCGTGGAAACGAATGCGCGCAAGAAGGTTCTTGTTCTGGGTTCCGGCCCCATCCGTATCGGCCAGGGTATCGAATTCGACTATTGCTCCGTGCATGCTACCTGGGCTTTTTCCAGGGAAGGCTATGAAACGGTTATTGTCAATAACAATCCGGAAACAGTCAGCACCGACTTTGACATTGCGGATAAGCTGTATTTTGAACCCCTCACCCCTGAGGATGTGGAAAACGTGGTAAACATGGAGCATCCTGATGGCGCTGTGGTACAGTTCGGCGGACAGACAGCTATCAAGCTGACGGAAAGCCTGATGAAGATGGGCGTGCCCATTCTGGGAACAAGCGCGGAAAATGTGGATGCCGCTGAAGACAGAGAGCTGTTTGATGAGATACTGGAGGAATGCGGAATCCCCAGACCCTCCGGCGGAACCGTATACACGGCGGAGGAGGCAAAGGCCGTGGCAAACAGACTGGGTTATCCCGTTCTTGTGCGTCCTTCCTACGTGCTCGGCGGCCAGGGGATGCAGATAGCCATTTCCGATACGGAAGTGGAAGAATTTATGGAAATCATCAACCGCATCGCACAGGATCATCCTATCCTTGTGGATAAATATCTGCAGGGCAAGGAGCTGGAAGTGGATGCTGTCTGCGACGGTACCGACATCCTGATTCCCGGCATCATGGAACATATCGAACGGGCAGGCGTGCATTCCGGAGACAGTATTTCCGTATATCCCGCACAGACAATCAGTGAAGGTGTAAAGGCAACTATAGCGGAGTATACCAGAAAGCTTGCGAAATCCCTTCATGTAATCGGCCTGATTAACATCCAGTTCATCGTGGTGGACGAGGATGTATATGTCATTGAGGTGAATCCCCGTTCCTCCAGAACGGTGCCCTATATCAGCAAGGTGACAGGAATCCCCATTGTGGATCTTGCCACAGAAGTGATCATCGGAAAGAAAATCCGGGATCTGGGCTATGAACCCGGCCTTCAGCCGGAAGCGGGCTATGTGGCAATCAAAATGCCCGTATTCTCTTTTGAAAAAATCCGCGGTGCTGAAATCAGCCTCGGGCCGGAGATGAAATCCACCGGCGAATGTCTGGGTATTGCCAAAACCTTCAACGAAGCCCTTTATAAGGCGTTCCTGGGAGCAGGCATTGATCTGCCGAGGCATAAGCAGATGATCATTACCGTAAAGGATGCGGACAAGGGAGAGGCGATTGACATTGCCCGCCGTTTTGAAAAGCTGGGCTATATTATCTATGCGACCAGAAGCACCGCGGCTGCGCTGAAGGAAGCCGGAATAAAGGCGCGCCAGGTCAATAAGATCAACCAGGAATCCCCTACGGTAATGGATCTGATTCTGGGACACAGGATTGATTTGGTTATCGATACCCCTACCCAGGGCAGGGACAAATCCAGAGACGGTTTCCTCATCCGCAGAACCGCCATCGAAACAGGCGTGAACTGCCTGACCAGCCTGGATACCGCAAGAGCCCTTGTGGGAAGCCTGGAAACAAAGAGTAATGAATTATCTCTGATTGATATTGCAAAGCTGTAAACGAATATTATGAATAAAGTGAACTATCAGAAACAGCTGGAGGATATCCTCCGCAGACTGCCGGAAGAAAACAGCGGCTGCCATGACCCGCAGGCCGTCCCTGTTACCGGAAAAAAGAAGCTTCTCATCCATAGCTGCTGCGCACCCTGCAGCAGCTATGTGCTGGAATATCTGCGTGATTTTTTTGATATTACCGTCCTGTATTATAATCCCAACATAACGGATCGGCAGGAGTATGAAAAACGGACGGCGGAGCAGAAAAGACTGATTGAGGAAATGAACAGCGAAGCCCCTTCTTTTATCACAATGGAAACAGGCCGTTATGAACCGGAGGTGTTTTTTGCCGCGGTGAAAGGGCTGGAACAGATTCCCGAAGGCGGCGAAAGGTGTTTTTGCTGTTATGAAATCCGTCTTCGTGAGACTGCAAGGCTTGCCGGGGAAAAGGGCTTTGACTACTTTACCACAACCCTCACAATCAGCCCTTTGAAAAATGCGGACAAGCTGAATGAAATCGGAGAGAAGCTTGGCGCGCAGTACGGCGTCCCGTTTCTTCCGTCTGATTTCAAAAAGAAGAATGGCTATAAACGTTCTGTGGAACTTTCTGAAAAATATGGTCTGTACCGCCAGGATTACTGCGGCTGCATTTTTTCCAAAAATGAGCGGGACCGGCGGAACAGTGAGAAGTGAGGTTTGTTAAATGAAGAAAATTCTGGAAGCAATTTCCGAGGAAATGAAAAAAGCGTTTGCCGGTGCGGGCTATGAAGAAGAACTGGGAAAGGTAACTCTTTCCAACCGCCCGGATCTGTGTGAATACCAGTGCAACGGCGCTATGGCCGGCGCAAAAAAATACCATAAGGCCCCCATTATGATAGCGAATGAGGTGGCGGAGCAGTTAAAAGAAAGCAAAGTTTTTTCCCGGGTGGAAGCGGTGGCTCCCGGATTCCTGAACCTGAAGCTGTCGGACGATTTCCTGTGCGGATATCTGAAGGAAATGGAAGCCGGTGAAAAATTCGGAATGGAAATGCCCGCTGAAGAAAAGACCATCATCGTGGATTACGGCGGACCTAATGTGGCGAAGCCCCTGCATGTGGGGCATCTGCGTTCTGCCGTCATCGGGGAAAGCGTTAAGAGAATCGCCCGTTTTGCAGGATATAAGGTTATCGGAGATATCCATCTGGGGGACTGGGGCCTGCAGATGGGACTGATCATCACGGAGCTTCAGGAAAGAAAGCCTGAGCTGCCCTATTTTGACGAGAGCTATACGGGGGACTATCCCCAGGAGGCTCCCTTCACAATCGCCGAACTGGAGGAAATCTATCCTACGGCCAGCGGCAAATCCAAAGAGGATCCGTCTTACAAGGAAAAGGCCATGGAAAATACCTTCAAGCTCCAGAATGGGGTAAGAGGCCACCGGGCATTGTGGGATCATATTATCCGGGTATCCGTAGCGGATATGAAGAAAAATTATGAGAAGCTGAACGTGGAATTCGATCTCTGGAACGGAGAATCCACCGTACAGTATCTGCTCCCTGAAATGGTGGAAGCCATGAAAAAGGGCGGTTATGCCTATGAAAGTGACGGCGCCCTTGTGGTGGATGTGAAGGAAGAAACCGACAGCAAGGAAATTCCTCCCTGCATCATCCTGAAATCAGACGGCGCGGCGCTTTACAGCACCACAGATCTTGCAACCATCAGCGAACGTGTGACAAAATATGATCCGGATATCATGATTTATATTACCGATAAAAGACAGAGCATGCATTTCGAGCAGGTATTCCGCTGCGCGCGCAAGACAAAGCTTGTGGGAGAAGATGTGAAGCTCATCCATATCGGTTTCGGTACGGTGAACGGAAAAGACGGCAAACCCTTTAAGACCAGGGACGGCGGCGTGCCGAGACTGGAAAAGCTGATATCGGATATCGATGAAGAAATGCTCCGTAAAATCATGGAAAGCCGTCACGACATGCCGGAAGAGGAAGCGAAGGAAATCGCGGATATTGTAGGTCTGGCAGCCATCAAATACGGCGACCTGTCCAATCAGGCGGCAAAGGATTACAGCTTTGACGTGGATCGTTTCACCTCCTTCGAAGGAGATACCGGCCCATATATCCTTTATACCATTGTCCGCATCAAGTCAATTCTGGCTAAATACCAGGAACAGGGCGGCAGTCTTGATAAAGTTCAGCTCGCCCCCGCCGTCAGTCCGGATGAAAAGGCGCTGATGATGGAAATCGCCAAATTCAATACCATGATGGAGACCGCCTTCACCGAATGCGCTCCCCATAAGGTATGTGCTTATATTTATGACCTGGCTAACGCCTTCAACCGTTTCTATCACGAAACCAGAATTATTGCTGAGGAGGATGAGACGAAAAAGGCCGGCCTGATCGCACTGCTTGTCCTGACAAAGGATGTGCTGGAGACCTGCATTGATCTGCTGGGATTTTCGGCGCCTGACCGGATGTAAATGAAAGGTTCCGCTTCTTTTTTCAAGAAGCGGAACCTTCAGCTTTTTCTATGATATAACTTACGGTATTCTTTGGGTGAACAGGACATAATTTTTTTGAATACTTTTGAGAAATAGCCTTGGTTCATAAAACCACAATTCTCACTGATACACTGGATGGAGTCATCGGTCGTCCGCAGCAGCTCTTTTGCTCTTTCCACCCTGGTTCGGTTCAGATAATCGGGGAAGTGCTCACGGGTATTCTGATAGAACAGCGTGGAGAGATACGTATAATTTATAGAAAAACGTTTCGCCAGTTCAGAAAGTTTCAGTTCCTGATCACAATTCTGTCTTATATAATCTTCTATCTGGTAAAACAGACTGCTCTCCCTCTCTTTAGTTCCTTTCTTAACGATATCCTACAAAGAACAAAAAGTTTCTTCCAGTACCTGCTTCAGGGAATCACAGTCGGAGGAAAGATCCATTCTCTTAAAAAGCATTACTTTGCCGGAATTAATTTCATCGGTGGAAAAGGATGCATCCGAAAGAGCCTGAATAAGGGTATATACTGCATTTTCAACTTGCTTTTTGAGAGTGAAAACATCTGTACCTGCCTGTTTTTGTACGGCTTCAATGTAGCTGTATATAAGGGAACGGGCATTCTCCAGATGAAGAGGGTCAAGACAGCGGGTAAAAAGAGCCTCCGGAAAAGAAACGTCTCCTTTATGAATATCCTGTTCTGTCAGTAATTTTTTATCCGGGA
>ERZ773183.2039-NODE-2039-length-14762-cov-3.169511_pt1 | contig 14762 bp, 15 predicted proteins | sample MGYA00580532_ERZ773183 | MGnify/ENA primary metagenome ERZ773183 (study PRJEB29015, sample SAMEA2737791) | human gut metagenome | biome: human gut; feature: human-associated habitat; material: faeces | place: China | collected 2012 ... | reverse complement strand
AGCAGTCGTTAAAACTACTACGCTATAAAAAGTCTAACTTTTGGGGGTCACATCAGTCGCTTTTTTTATACTCTCATTTTGTGCAATACTTCGTACAGGCGACCATCGGTTGCCCTAAACCTACAATATATTCTCCAACTTAAACTTATAATTTTTCGGCAAATGTTCAAACAAAAAACCAAGCACACGACAATGTGAAACTGCGTCTGTTTGCTCCCCGCCGTTAATATACCCCTCCACTTCTGATATATTCATTTCAATTTTATCAAAATCCTCGTGATTGCCTGTTGCGGCAAGTACAGTACGATTTTCGTCAAGATACTGTACAAGTTTTTCGATTTCATCACCGGCACTTTCATAATCGCCGTCATACAAAAACGCCATAACTCTGTCATTAATCTCCCCCAGTTCTCTCGACACTTTATCAATATGATTTGTATATGCAACACTCCCTGCCACAATAACCGCAGCAATAACCGCTGACGCTATAACTCCTTTCATTTTCTCCATTCCCCTTTTAACTGTATAAATAATTCGTCCTCTGCGTCAAGTGACGCAACAAATATCTCTTTTACATCTTTAATATTACGTTTTTTCAATTCCTTTGTAAGCCAAATGTGGTCTTTTTTCGCGCGAGTCAATTCACCCTCGTTAAGTGTTCCGTCCGACACGATAACACAAGGCAATCCGTCGTGACGAACATTATCAAGCTGTAAATCCTCCACTGTCACAGGTCTTGCCTTATCTTTCGGTATAACGCTCAATTTACCGCTTGTTTCCAAAACCGCCACCGCCACATCGGATATATCATGACAACCGTTAAGGCGAAGTTCCTCAAGCAAATCATTGATATTGAACCGAAGTTTTTTTAACTCGGCTTCATTTATGCACCCGTCATACACGACAATACTCGGCTCACCGTTCAAAAACTTGCGAATATTTTTACTTTTAAGGCTCAAATATGACATCATCACTTCCGCAACAATCAAAGTCAGCACAGGAATAATCCCCGACAAAAGAGGTATATCAATAGCCTGCATAGGCACAGACGCCAAATCTGAAATCATTATAGCGACAACAAGCTCCGACGGCTGCAACTCCCCAAGCTGTCTTTTACCCATTATACGCATAGCTGCAATAACCATACCGTACAAAATCAAAGTTCTAACAACAAGTATAAGCATATTTCACCTCAGACATTTTCTTTTGTGTATTATTCTCTTTAAACACAATATTTATGTATTTCACTTTACTTTCACGCGTTAAAGTGGTATAATTAAACTATATTTTGTAATGCACACTATCGGCTCGCAGATATATGTGCATTAGTGATTTATTGTGAGCAGAAAGGTTACTGATAACAAATGAAAGAAATAAATGACGAACGAATTGACACGCTTTTCAAAGCAGTTCTTGAATTAAAAACCGTTGATGAATGCAGAAGATTTTTTACTGATTTATGCACTATTTCGGAACTTAAATCAATGAGTCAACGTATGGAAGTCGCACTTATGCTTAAAGACAAAAACATCTATACGGACATTGCCGCAAAAACAGGTGCGTCAACCGCAACAATCAGTCGCGTAAACAGATGTATAAATTACGGCTCAGACGGCTACAATTTAGTAATTGACAGAATGGAGAATAAAGATGAATAGCTATACCGATTTCGCCTAGATTCGCTTATGCACAAGGATATTGATTATGAAAAATGGGCGGACTATATAGAAAATCTTTTTATTATGTATGACGTAAACCCCGACCTTGTATGCGACCTCGCATGCGGTACGGGCAATATAACAATACCTCTTGCCAAACGCGGATACGATATGACAGGTGTTGATATTTCGGAGGATATGCTTAACATTGCCCGCGAAAAAGCCAACGGACTTGACATACTTTTTCTGAACCAAAGCATGACCGATCTTGACCTTTTCGGCACAATGGGTGCATTTCTATGTATGATTGACGGTATAAATTACATTCTTCCGCCGAAATCGTTATTAACTCTTTTTACCAAAATCAAAACTTGCTTTATCGATCCCGACGGTCTTTTTATATTTGATATAAGCACGGAATATAAGTTAAAAAACGTGATAGGCTCAAACACATTTGTGCACAGCGATAAAAACATATTTTATACTTGGCAAAATCGCTTTATCGAAAAACGTAAATTATCCGATATGTTCCTCACTTTCTTTGTAAAGCAAGGCAAAAAATACAGCCGTTTTGAAGAACGTCATCTGCAAAGAGCATATTCGGTAAATGAACTTACATTACTTCTCAAAAAAGCCGGTTTTAAGTCTGTCGATACATATGACGAACTGTCGTTTGACAAACCGAAAAAAGACAGCGAACGCATAGTGTTCGTATGTCGTTAAATACTGAATATTTATAGGATTTTCCTTGATTTTAAGCCCAATTTGTGGTATAATAAATAAGTTAAAAGTATTAAATTTTGCACTTGGAATTTACATTTCAAGTCTGAAAATTAGGAGGAAATTATGGCAAAAAAGTCCAAAGAATTGAAACTGGATATGGACGCAATCAATAACCAACATATTATTGATGTTGACCTTAACAGTGAAATGAAAAAAGCTTATATTGATTATGCTATGAGCGTTATAGTAAGCCGTGCCCTTCCTGACGTTCGTGACGGTATGAAACCTGTTCACAGACGTATATTATATGATATGTATGAGGCAAACCTATTATACGAAAATGATTTTAAAAAGTCTGCCGCAACTGTCGGTGACGTGCTTGGTAAATATCACCCTCACGGTGACGCGTCCGTATATGACGCAATGGTACGTTTGGCACAGGATTTCTCACTTAGATATCCGCTTGTACAAGGTAAAGGTAACTTCGGTTCTGTCGACGGCGACCCGCCTGCCGCTTACCGTTATACCGAGGCGAAAATGTCTAAAATATCGGCACTTATGCTTACCGATATTGAGAAAAATACGGTTGACTATGTACCTAACTATGATGACAAATTAAAAGAGCCTGACGTTCTTCCGTCAAGATTTCCGAATTTGCTTGTAAACGGCTCTGCCGGTATCGCAGTCGGTATGGCGACAAATATTCCGCCGCACAATCTTACAGAAGTTGTTGACGGTATAATCGCAGTTATAGACGACCCTATGATAACAACCGAGGAACTTATGACTCATATTCAAGGTCCCGATTTCCCAACCGGCGGCGTTATTATGGGCAAAAGCGGTATAAGAAACGCTTATACAACAGGTCGCGGAAAAATCATTCTTCGTGCGAAAGCCGAAATAGAAGAACACAATGACCGAAACAGAATTGTTGTCACAGAAATACCTTATCAAGTAAACAAAGCAAAGCTTGAAAAGCATATTAACGAACTTGTTCGTGACGGCAAGATTGACGGTATTTCATCAACTCGTGACGAATCTACCGAACATATTCGTCTTGTTATCGAACTTAAACGTGACGCAAACCCTAATGTTGTACTTAACAATCTGTTCAAGTATACACAAATGCAGGATACTTTCGGCATCATCTTGCTTGCACTTGTAGACAAACAGCCGAAAATTCTTACACTTCGTGAGATGATTGACTACTACATCGCCCACCAGGAAGATGTTATTTCAAGACGTACACAGTTTGAACTTGACAAAGCACTTGACCGTGCGCACATATTAGAGGGTTACAAGATTGTTATAGACAACGTTGACGAAGTAATCAAAATAATCCGTGCATCAAAGAGTATTCCTGACGCAAAGCAAACCTTGTGCGAACGTTTCTCACTTACAGACGCACAGTCAGACGCAATCGTAAAAATGCAGCTCGGTCGTTTGTCCGGTATGGAACGTGACAAGATTGAGGAAGAATATCAAGCACTTGTTGTAAAAATCGAAGACTTACGTTCAATTCTTGCAGATGAAAGCAAAGTTCTTGAAATAATTAAGAACGACCTTACCGATATTAAGAATAAGTACGGCGATGAAAGAAGAACTGAAATATCAATGGTTACAACTGAAATTGATATTGATGACCTTATCGACGAAGAAGATATTGTCGTTACTGTTACTCATAAAGGTTACACAAAACGTCTGCCTGTCGATACTTATAAATCACAAAGACGCGGAGGTCGCGGTATTTCAGGTCTTACAACTCGTGAAGAGGACTTCGTTGAACACCTGTTTACAACCACAACGCACCACACATTGTTATTTTTTACAACTCGCGGTGTTGTGTACAAGCTGAAAGGTTATCAAATTCCTGAGGCAAGCAGACAGGCAAAGGGTACGGCGATTGTAAATCTACTTCCGCTTGAAAATGATGAAAAGATTTCCGCAATGATTCCTATTAAGGACTTCGAAGACGGCAAATACCTTACATTCATCACCAAAAACGGTATTGTCAAAAAGACAAACGTTATGGATTACTCAAAAATCCGTAACGGCGGACTTCGTGCGATTGACCTTGACGAAAACGATGAACTTATCAGAGTTAAACTTACAGACAATACTCAAGATATTATTATTGCTACACATGACGGTTATGCAATCCGCTTTAACGAAACAGAGGTACGTTCAACAGGTCGTACAACAAGAGGTGTTATGGGTATCCGCCTTCACAACGGCGACTATGTTATCGGTGCGTCTGTTGCACTGCCCGACAGCCAGCTTCTTACTGTCACAGAAAACGGTTACGGCAAGAAAACACCGCTTGACGAGTATCGTATTCAGTCAAGAGGCGGTAAAGGTATTTTCACTTATCGTATTACCGAGAAAACAGGCAAACTTGCCGGTATGAAAACTGTCACAGATAATGACGATATTATTCTTATCACATCTGACGGTGTTATTATAAGAATGCACACATATGAAATTTCTTCATACAGCCGTCAAACTCAAGGTGTAAGAGTTATGCGTCTTGACGACGGTGTAAGTGTTATGAGTATTGCACGAGCAGAACGCGAAGAAGAAACTGATGAAGAAACAGAAAATTCTGAAAAAGTTATTGCTGATGATACAACCGAAACTCAAATTGCTGACGAAAGCAAAACAGAAGGAGATGTCGAGTAATTATGAAAAAATCAATTAGTGTTATAGCTATAATTCTATCAATGGTAATGGTGCTTGCGTCATGCGGCACAAACCAAAACGGCAAAGATGAAGAACCCGTTTCAACACCTGATCCGGAACTTGTAAAAAACACAGTCAACGCCACAATAGAACTTGAAGATGGTGACGAAATTATGCTTGAATTATATCCGGACCTTGCACCTGATACGGTTGAAAACTTCGTTGAACTTGCAGAAGACGGTTTTTATGACGGCACAATATTCCACAGAGTTATTGAAGATTTTATGATTCAAGGCGGCGGCTATGACGAAAATCTGAAAGAGCAAAAAACTGAGTCTATCAAAGGTGAATTTGCAAAGAACGGTTTTGAAAACACACTTTCTCACACCAGAGGTGTAATTTCAATGGCAAGAGCACAGGATTATGACAGTGCAACAAGCCAATTCTTTATCGTTCAAAAAGATGCGACTTACCTTGATGGTCAATATGCCGCATTCGGCAGAGTTACAGAGGGTATGGATATAGTTGATGAAATCGCATCTGTAAAAACAGGTACAGTTGCCTCATCAAATATGGAGGACGTCCCTATCGAGCCTATCGTGATTGACACAATCACCATTGACACATCTGTATCAAGCGGTAAATCAAGCAAAACAAAGGCTACTTCAAAGCCGTCAAAAGATAAAGACACAAACAAGAACTCAAAAGATACTGATGATGAAGACGAAGATACATCATCTTCAAAGTCATCTAAATCATCATCAAAATCAACAACTGCTCCGAAATCAACACCTAAGTCAAACTCAAGTTCAAAATCGAGCAGTTCAAATTCTTCATCAAGCAGTAAATCAAGCAATTCAAATGATGACAAAAACAACGATGATGAATTAAGCGAAGATGAGCTTAATGACATTCTTCCATTCTTACAGTCAGGCTCAACAGAGTCAAATTCTTAAAAAGCAAGGAGATAAATTATGAATATTGAAATCGAAATGGAAAACGGCGGAATTATAAAAGCAGAGCTTTATCCGGACGTTGCTCCAATCACAGTAGAAAACTTTGTTTCACTAATCGAAAGAAACTTCTTTGACGGTCTTATTTTCCACCGTGTAATTCCGGGCTTTATGACTCAAGGCGGCGGTTTTACGGCAGACGGTCAGCACAAAGAAACAGATTCAATCAAGGGCGAATTTGACGGTAACGGTGTTACAAATCCATTAAAGCATACAAGAGGTGTGCTTTCAATGGCAAGAACAATGTTTCCGAACAGTGCGTCAAGTCAGTTCTTCATTATGCACGAGGACGCACCTCACCTTGACGGTCAGTATGCCGCTTTCGGTAAGGTTACAGATGGTATCGAGGTTGTTGACGAAATAGCAGAGACACCGACAGATATGCAGGATAAGCCAATCGAAGACCAAATTATAAAAACAATAAGACTTGTATAATAAAAGCTCCGTAAGCAATACTTACGGAGCTTTTTTGTTGTTGTTTTTAGTGTATAAAACTAAAATATAAAATTACCAATATACCTAGTATAATTCTGTAATAACCGAATGATTTAAAATTGTGTTTTCTTACATAGTTCATCAAGAACTTAATTGCAAGCATTGACACAATATACGCAACAACCATACCTGTCAAAAGCACAATCACATCTTGCATAGGCATAGCTAAGCCGTATTTAAGCACTTTCAGTAGGCTTACACCGAACATAACCGGTATAGCCAAGAAGAATGAAAATTCAGCCGCAACCGAACGTGAACAACCTATAAGCATTGCACCAAGTATTGTTGCACCTGAACGCGATGTACCCGGAACGATTGACAACACTTGAAACAGTCCGATTAAAAGTGCTGTTTTGTATGTCATATCGTCCATGCTTTCGATTTTTGTTTCCTTGTGCAACGATTCAACAACTATGAACGCTACACCGTACAAAATAAGCATCGCCGAAACGACCTGCCAATTTTCCCAAGCCGACATAAAGTTATCAAGTACAAGACCGATAACCGCAGCCGGTACACAGGCAATAATAACCTTGAACCACATTTTCCAAGTATTCTCTTTTTCAACATTTGTCTTTTTCGGTGAAAACGGATTTAACTTGTGAAAATATAGCGTTACTACCGCCAAAATTGCTCCAAGCTGTATTACATACAAATACAAATCAGATGCGGTAAATCCCTCTGTATTGTTTATAAGTTCGTTTACAAGTATCATATGTCCTGTCGAACTTATAGGCAACCATTCGGATATACCTTCAACAATGCCCAGAACAATCGATTTAATCATTTCGAGAAACAAAATATAACAACTCCTTATTTAATTTTCTTCTTTGCTGCATTTATTATCATATTTGCAGTTTCTTCAATGCCGAATTTTTCAGCATCAATACACAAGTCGTAATTAGACATAACGCCCCAATTTTTGCTTGTGTAGTAATCGTAATATGTACGACGTTGTTTGTCGGTTTTCAAAACCTTGTCTTTTGCTTTGGCTTGAGTAATATCAAGTGCCGACATAACTCTCTTTGCACGATAATCAACCGAGCCGTATACAAATACACTTAAAACGTCCACATTCTCATTTTCAAGAACATAATCCGCACAACGTCCGACGATAACGCAAGAGCCTCTCTTTGCAACCTCTTTAATAACGTCAGCCTGTGCGATAAATAATTTATCGTTTATAGGCATTTCGTAATAAATCGGTGCATTTATACCTCTCATTGAGTAGTTGCCACTTGCAAGCGAGTAAAGAAAACTGTTTGTTGCGTGTTCATCAACCTCTTTCAACGCCTCTTTGCTGATATTGCTCTTTTGTGCCGCAAGTTCAACAAGCTCCTTGTCATAAAAAGGTATGTTAAAATACTCCGCAACCTTTTCACCTACATCACGTCCGCCACTTCCGAACTGTCTTCCTATTGTAATTATCAATGACATAATTCATTCTCCTCTCTGTTTTAATTTTATGTTAATGATATACATTACTGATACATTTCTTTATAGTGTTCCCAACTCGAATTTACCTTTACAACATAATTACGAGTTTCAGAAAACGGAATATACTTGAGTGTCACTCCGTCATCACTGTATCGCGAGTCACTAAGCCAACTATAAACATTTCCCATACCACCGTTGTAAGCCGCCAAGGCGGTGTCAATATTTCCGTAAACATCAATCAAGTGACGTAAATAATGACAGCCAAAACGTATATTTGTTTCGGGGTCCATATAATCATATTCAGTCGTTATCCCTAATTCTTTTGCGTTCCATTCGGCAGTTTCCTCAGTAAGCTGCATAAGTCCGCCGGCAACACCCGAATGTGCCTCTGGCACAAAATTACTTTCAACTTTTATAACCGCCATAACCAAGAACGGATCAAGGTCATTAGCTTTTGAATATTTAACAATATAATCTGCATACGCAACAGGATATTTGAATTTTTGACTTGTTTGATAACCGCCTAATATACCCAGTACCGCAACAAATATTGCAAGAAGTACAAGGAATGCTTTAAAAATTTTACTCAAAACTATTCCCCTTTATTTTATTAAATAACCCGACAACATCACTTTCAAGCTGTGCAATATCACCGTTATTATATATGATATACATTGAATTTTCCTTATAGAACTCATCATCATTTTGAGCATTAATTCTTTGTATCGCCTGTTCATCGGTAATATTGTCACGCGTCTTAATTCGTGTGATTCTGCTTTGTTTATCAGCAATAACCGACACTATAAATTCACAAAGCGGTTCAACATTACTTCCGATTATCACTGCTCCGTCTATACCAACCAATTCGGCATCAGTCGTGTTTATGTCTTTTACCACTTCCGCCTTTATATATTTATGCGTTATGTTGCTTAATGCCTCTGTTTTTTGTTTGTCAGAAAAAGCGATTGATGCTAATTTCTTTCTATTCAATGTCTTATCGTCATTTAGTATGCTATCACCGAAATAATCGATCAATTCATTAAGACAATCACTGTTTGGTTCTACGATTTCGTGTGCAATTACATCTGTGTCAATAATGTGCACACCCAATTTTTCAAGCATTTTTGAAACAGATGTTTTTCCGCTTCCGCTTCCACCTGTTATACCGAAAACAATCATTTCTATCCCCTCTTAAATGTTCTCAATTTGCCAATCTATCGATGTTTTACCCATTTCCGTCAACATTCTGTTTGCCGTTTCAAAATGACCGCAGCCGAAAAATCCTCTGTTTGCCGACAACGGACTCGGATGTGCGGCAGTTAAAATTTTATGATAATGATTAGTAATAACCTTATTTTCTCTTTCGCATTGTTACCCCAAAGCATAAATATTACCGGGTCTTTGCGTTCATTCAAACACTCGACAACTCTGTTGGTAAATATCTCCCAACCTTTGTTTCTGTGCGAATTTGCCTGACCGTCACGGACAGTCAATGCTGAGTTAAGCAACAACACACCTTGTCTTGCCCATTTTTCAAGATAACCGTTATTTGGAATGTACAATCCCAATTCATTATGAAGTTCCTTATACATATTCAATAATGACGGAGGAATTTTAACACCTTTTTGAACAGAGAAAGCCAATCCGTGTGCTTGACCTACTTCATGATACGGATCTTGACCAAGAATGACAATCTTCGTATTTGCATAAGAGGTCCATTTCAAAGCATTAAAAATATCATACATATCCGGATGAATACAATGCGATTTATATTCAGATTTCAAAAAAGCACGAAGTTTCAGATAATATTCTTTACTAAATTCATCTTTAAGAATTTCGTCCCAATCATTTCCTATATTAACCACTCAATTCACTCCTAAATAATTATCTTATATATATTATACCAAAAAATCGTCTAAATTGCAATTAGATTATAAAATTATAAACAAATATTTATATTTGTAAAATAGATTTGATTTGAAATACAAAAAAAGAACAGTCCGTATGGACTGTTCTTTTAATATACTTTAATATCAATTATTGAGCATCAACGAATGTATCGAAGATTACCTTAGCTGACTGAGCTCTTGTAGCATTTGAATGTGGTTCAAATGTTGTATCAGTCATACCGTTGATAATACCGGCCTTTTGAAGAGTCATAACTGCTTCAAATGCGTAATCTGAGATTTCATGTGAATCCTCAAATGTGATTTCAGCATTTACAGGTTCAAGTGACTTGTTCATGATTTGAGCTGTCTTATATGTCATAAGAGCCATATCTTGTCTTGTGATTAGGTCGTTAGGACCGAAGTTACCGTCACCGTAGCCTGAAACGATACCAAGTTGACTTGCAACTGATACTGCATTGTAGTACCAAGCTGTTGAAGGAACGTCTGCGAATGTTGATTCACCTTTGGCGTTAAGAGCGTTGATAGCACCCATTAGAATCTGGCAGTATTCTGCTCTTGTGATGTTTGCGTTAGGATCGAATGTATATTGATCTCTACCACTAATCATACCTCTCATAGCAAGTCCGTTGATAGCTGTTCTTGCCCATTCAACTGAGTCAAGATCCTGGAAGTCTGGCTTATAGTTAGTATTTGTGTTAGGTGTTGTTACAGCACCTGTGTTACCAGGAGCGATTATGCTAGGGCCACCACCTGAAGTTGTACCGTCATTACCACCAGTTGTTGTAGAAGCCTTCTTAACTGTAACCTTTACAGATGCTGACTTTTCGTTACCTTCAGTATCTGTGTATGTTGCTGTAATTGTAACTGTACCAGCCTTATCATTTGCAACGTAAGTAGCCTTTGTTTCACCCTTAGAATTGATTTCTGTAGGTGTACCGAAGATTACTGCATATTTTTCATCATCATTTGTTGTGAATGCAACCTTAGCACCGTCTTTTGCGTTCTTAACTGTAGCTGTTACAGTGAACTTCTTATCAAATTCAACAGTTGTTGATGAAGCCTTAACTGAGATTGATGGCTCAGATGGCTTAGCTGTCGGCTTAGCAGGTGTTAGAGTGTTATCCTTAGGATCAACAATTTGTTCTGCATTACCTTCAGCATCAATAGCATTAACTGTTGTTGAAACATTATTTACAGAGCTATTATAGATATTGTATGTTAGACCGTTGATAACGTCTGCCATATCAGCATCTGTGTAACCTGAAATTAGGTTCTTGTATTCAGCTTCTGTTAGAGTTTTACCATTGTATACAGCTTCATAATCTTCACCGTATACAGCATCTTGGTCACCCTTCTTAACATCTACTGTTAGGTAAACGTCCTTACCTGCATCTTTAGCTGCCTTAATTGCATCACCATAACCAGTTGATACAACGCTCTTCAATGCAACTGTCTTAACAGGGTTAACTGTAGGAACAGGTTCTGTTGATGGTGTAACTACTGTTGATGCAGCTGTCATAGTACCCTTCTTAACCTTTATTGCACCTTCAGAGTCTTGAAGACCTGCATCCGGTGCCAATGTTATTGCATATGGAGCTGTTAAAGCTGTTGGCAATGTAATCTTAATTGTAGCTAGCAAATTGTCAGCCGGAATAAATGGCTTCTTTGGATTTGTATTATTATATGCCACGTATAATACACCGTCAGCTATATTTGTTATAAGGTCGCCAGCTGGTGATGTTGCTTCTATAGCATCATCTGTTACGCCTTCAGGAACAGCAAATACAACTGCGAAGTTTGCAATTGCGTCAACTGTGTTCTGAGCTTTTGCTGTCACTGTGATTGTCTTGTTATCATCTGAAATTGATGAAGAAAGAGCAATACCCTTACCTACAGTCGGTACATCTGTCGGAGCAGCTGTAACATCAGGATTTTCTGTCGGTACAGGAGCTATTGTAGGACGAGCAGGTGATGTTGGTTTTGGTGTTGGAGCTGATGGATCTACCCATTTTCCAACTGTTACAGTTGTAGCATCCATTGTACCTTTCTTAACTTTTATTGCACCTTCAGAGTCTTGAAGACCTGCATCCGGTGCCAATGTTATTGTATAATCAGCTGAAAGTGGTGAAGCTAAAGTTATTTTAATTGTAGCTAACAAATTGTCAGCCGGAATAAATGGCTTCTTTGGATTGGTATTATTATATGCTACATATAATACACCGTCAGCTATATTGGTTATAAGGTCACCAGCTGGTGATGTTGCTTCTATAGCATCATCTGTTACACCTTCAGGAACAGCAAATACAACTGCAAAGTTTGCAATTGCATCAACTGTATTTTGAGCTTTTGCAGTTACTGTAATTGTCTTTCCATCTTCTGAAAGATTTGCATCCAAACCGATACCTTTCTTATCAGCAGCATTTACTACTGTAAATAAAGAAAATATCATAGACAATGCGCATATAAGCGAAATTATTCTTTTCTTTGTCATTTTTTCTACTTCCTTTTCAAGTTATTTAATTAGTTTATTAAATTATTTTGTTTCGCCAGCGTGACCTGTACCAGATGGCATTTTAACAAAATAGTTTACTACGCAAGTTGCATCTGACAAATCAACTTCATCATCGTAGTTAACATCCGCTGCGATCAACGCATCGCCTGTAACAGTTTCAATTTTTACGAAGTGATTAACAATTGCTGTTGCGTCTGACAAGTCAATTTCTTCGTCTTGAGTAACATCACCGACAAGAACTGATGAAGCGTTACCTACTTTGAAGTTTGTTGAATAAACCTGACCGTCGCCACCCATGTAAACTGTGTATTTACCGTCTGCAAGGTTCTTTGGTAAAGCAACTGCTATAGAGTCGTTACCGTCTTTTTGGTCGATTTGAAGAACATCGCCTTTATCAACATCAATTTTGTCAAGTGTTACACCCGGTTTAAGAACAAGTAATGTCTTTTGAGCTGCTGTGTAACCGCTTGCATCGATTGTCAATGTAGCTGTTTCATGAGTTGCATCTGCTGGTGCATATGTAGCTGAAATACCAGCTGCCATAGCTGATGTTGCGACTGCAGCTGTAACTGCTGCTACTGCTGCGCATGATAGAAATAGTTTTGAGAATTTCTTCATTTTGTTTTACCCCTTTTCTAAAATAAATTTTTTGTTTTTTTGTTTGAGTGTCTATAAAATCCGGACACGCATACAAGTTACATTCATATATTTACATTATAAACTATAAGAACAAAAATTTCAATTCTTTTTTGATTTTATGTTATTTTTCGTGATTTTGAATTAAATCAGCATTTATATTTTGTGTATTTTCAACAACCAAGCATCAAAAAAGCGAACCTTACGGCTCGCTCTTAATTATTTTGACGCCATTCTAAGAGTTCTGTATTCCCTGCTGCTTACTCTTATAAGCAATTCAGGATTAATCCTTTGAATTATTTGCACAATTTTAGTCACATTTCTCGTATCGAACTTTACAATCGGCATATAATAGCACTCTTTTTCAAAAGTTTCTACATATAATATATCCATACTCGAAACGGTTTTCTTCTTATAAAAGTCTTTCGACTTTTCAAGCACGCGTATATTCTTCACAAAATCAGAATCAGGTGCAACATTTCTCTTTATAAAATTCTTTGTACCGATAAGCACCGTACTTATTTCATTAAGAGGTATCTCAACAATTTTCGTTTTCGCCGGTATAAATTCACTCAAAATTTTAACTTTATTATCGTAATCATACGGTAAAAAGTCATTATTCCAATTTTTCATAAACAAATTCATTCTGTCTGTTGAAATATACGTTGCAAAGACGGTATTAATTCTTATAAGAACATATGTTGACGCCAATATCGTAGCGATAAACCACGCAATCGAAAACAAATAACTGCCCTTTATAAGATTATATATCACCATTACAAGTGCAAAACACGAAAGCAAACTCAATATTGTAATAATCACTATATTGGTTTTTCTGTAACGCGAATTTGTACAAGCTTTTACAGATGATGCCATTTCAATCCCCCCTGTATCATTAGTAAACTCTTCTTGCTCCTGCGTACTGACTGCGGTAATAATCAGTTTCCATCGACTGATATTTTACCACATCACCGGTTCTCGGTGCGTGAATCATCATTCCGTCACCGGCATAAATACCGACGTGGTGAATGTATCCGTTTTGTTCAAAGAATACAAGATCACCCGGTTGAAGTTCATCTTTATTCACCGCAGTACCGTTCTTAAACTGGTCTTCCGCAACACGATTTACGTTTATGCCAAGCGAATTACATACATACTGAACAAGTCCGCTGCAGTCAAAGCCGTTCGGGGTTGTTCCGCCCCATACATACGGCACACCCAAATACTTCTCAGCCTCGCTCACTATCGCGTTACCCTTTTCATTATCGCCTGTAAGCATATGCGTTCTTATAACAGGGTCGCCTGTTGTGTATTCCATTTTATTTCTGTACTTGGCAAGTTGTCTGTAACCCTTTGTCGCCTTAACTTGTTTCTGAATGATTTTCTTCTTTGTGACTGTCTGCACGTTGCCGTTTTCGTCCTCTTCATCAACGTCAACCAATTCTTCATCGTAGAAGTACAAAAGTCCCAAAGCCTCGTCCTCATAAACAAAGTAATATGTATCATCCTTATCAAGAATAATTTCATTTATAACAGGCTCTGCCTGAGTTACTTCAAACGTCACGCAATCCTGTGCCTTTTCAACTTTACTTCCACGTCTTAACGCAGTTATATATAAGAAATACTTACCCGGATCAACACCCTGAATAAGTGCCTCATATTCGTCTTCGACAATCTTGCTTACAACAAGATTTCCGTC